>Ga0209960_1003326_pt1 | contig 14142 bp, 16 predicted proteins | sample ThiBiot_500_plan_2_FD_183947 | JGI IMG/M metagenome (GOLD analysis project Ga0209960, IMG submission 183947) | Wastewater bioreactor microbial communities from Cape Town, South Africa - Thiocy_expt_500_plan (SPAdes) | ecosystem: Engineered > Bioreactor > Thiocyanate-remediating >... | reverse complement strand
ATTGGAACAGCTGGTCTAGTAGTTGCTAATTCAATTAATATGTTATGTCGAACTTTTTTCTCAATTAAATTTATTCTAAAGGTTTGAATTTTATTTATTTTTTTTTTTTAAAAAACAAAAAATTAATTATAAAAACAAAAACAAAAAAGTATTTTAAAGAAGCAAAAAATCCACTCAAATTAAGAGATTGTGGTTTAGAAATTTCAACTTTAATTTTTCTTTTAGTCTGTTTCTTTGGAACAATGTATTCAAAATCCAAGTTTAGTGGAAGAGATTTAGAACATGAGTTCTTACATTTACTTATAGGAGGAGGTTTTGGAGTCACATTCCTTGTTTGGATTTACTTTTTTGAAAAATCATTTGTTCAAGGAATAAAAAAACTTCTTCAAACTCGAAAAGAATCAAAATCATCATAAATAAAATAGTATATAAATAAATGAAGTTAAAAAAAAAAAAAAAAGAAAAAAAAATCTTTTGAATTAATTATTTCTTTCTTTTTCTTTTCTTTCTTTATTTTTAAAAATTTAATTGATTAATTAATAGTTGATTGAGAACGAAGGAAAGGTTTCTTCCTTTGTCCATAAAATTCTGGTTCTCCTGTTCGTTTTAAAAGTCTTTGAAGTGATTCACTTTTCTCTTTTTCTTTCTTTAATTCTTCTCTTAATTCTTGAATTGGTTGTTCATCAGATAATAAAGGATGTGAAAGAACTTCATCAATTGAAGGTCTTGAAGTTGCTTCAGGAGCCATCATTTTCTTTAATAATTCATTAAATTCTTTAGAAAGGTTAGGTAAATCAGGGACTTTTCCTGATCTAAGTGCACCCCATTCATCTCCATTTTGTGGAAGAGATTCTTTTGAAGCCTTTTTTATACATAAAAGAAAAGAAAGAAAAGAAAGAAAAGAAAAGAAAGAAAAGAAAAGAAAGAAAAGAAAGAAAAGAAAGAAAGAAAGAAAGAAAAGTAAGTTTTTTTTTCAAACAAAAAAACAAAATTACCAATTCATAAATAGAAATAGCAAGAGAAAAAATATCCGCAGCAGGAAGTTGTTGTTGATCAAATTGTTTATCAAAACTTAAAATTTCTCTTGCAATATAACAACAATCACCTTCCTCTAAATCTATTTCAGAAGACTCATCATCATCTTCTTGAATTTTTACACTTCCATCTTCACTTGTATGTTTCTCACCTCCTTGACCTCCAAAACTTCGAACATGTCCAAAATCACCAATTTTATAAAGAATTTGATCCTTAGGTTTATCATTTCCCTCATTTTTTTGAGACTTTGGAGGAGCAATAGTACAAATAAATATATTTCCTGGTTTAATATCTAAATGAACAAATCCACGATCATGAAGAAACTTTAAACCGCTAGCAATTTGTTTCATAATATCCAATAATTGACTTTCATCATAATCTTGCTTAGTAATTCCACCTCCATTACAAAACTCATTTTGAAGATATAAATAATTATTTTCTTTCCAAACTGAATAATATCTAACAATATTTTCATGAACTCCTAATGAAGAAAGTGTTGCATGAGCATGAACCTCTCGAAGTGCACTCTTCTCATCTAACTTTCCAGTAATAGGTCTCTTTGATTTCTTTATCGCATAAGTACATCCATCAATTCTATTCTCACATTGATACACTTCACCAAATGCTCCAGTTCCTAACAATCGAATCTGTTTAAACTCTGTCTCATATCTATTTTGATTTGGGACCTGCCCATTTAATGATCCCCAAGACTTCCTCTTATCAACTCTTCCTCTAGCTCCTCCTCCTCTTTGTTTCTTTGGTGAGACAGGAGTTTCCTTTGTGAAAAAAAGAGACTTGACACAACTAAGTGGTGAATTTGAAGGAGAGTTTGAAGATGAATGAGAATTTGAAAATGTATTAGAAGAAGAAGATGGTGGAGGGGATGGAGCTAAAGTCTTTGAAGGAGAGATATCAAATGTATCAAACCTTTCGAATCTAGGTATAAATGGAGATGGAGAAGGTGAAGGTTCTGTCTCTCCTTCCGTATCTGAACCTTTGAATGGAGATGATGAAGAAGGTGTTGTTAAATGATGTTTTGCATTGAGTCTATTAAGGTCTTGGTTCTCTTTCTCAAAGAGAATACGAGAGGAACGGAATTGTTGAGCACTCATTATCTAATTATTTAGAGAATTAATTATAAAATTTTGAAAGAGAAATTGCGAAGGGAATTATGGGAAAAATAGATGGAATTAAACGATTTTGAACTATAAGAGATTGAAATAAGTTGATTTTATGATGTTTTAGAGTGTTTTATAATGTTTTTAAGTGTTTTTTTAAAGAGTTTTGGAGTTGAAATTGGGTAAAATTGAGTGAAATTTAAAGAAGTTTGAAAAAAACCGTTGGAAAGAAAAAAAACAAGAGAGTAGCGCAAAAATGATGAAACTTTCAAACTTATCAAACTTATAAATACTCACTCTAACTTTTTTGTAAAGTTGTTTACGATTTCAACTCGCAACAATATCAATATCAAATTCAACGTCTTTAATATCAGTATCAGTTTCTATTTGTATTCCTTTGACTTTTAGTTTATTTGTCAAATGATTTTGATTCAAAATTTTTTTTGTTTCAGTGTTTTAAAGAAGTGTGTGAATCAATTCTTTGAAGAGTATTGGAGGATGTATTGAAATGATATTGATGTCTTTCGAATGAGTTTCAGTTGTTTCAAATATAATTTCTTTCAAAAGGAAATCAACTTTTTAATGCACTAATGGGTGAATTGGAGTGAATCAAGTGAATTAAATTGTATTTTTTTTTTTTCTTTTTTTTTGTGAAAGGTTCAAAAATATATCAATCAATGAAAGACTTCAAAATGAATATCAGATTGAGTTGAGTTGATGGATAGAATGAAAGGTTTGGATGGATGAAATAAAATTGTAATAATTATAATTATTTCTTTTGTTTGATTTTCTCTCATTTTATGAGTTTTCTTGAAAAGTTGACTAATCAAATAATTTCCATGATTCATCTATCTTTTGCCACAAAAGAACTATAATCACAGTTGAAAAAATTTAGCTTCAGAATCTGCTGAAAGATTCATAATAAGGCAAAATAGATTGTTAAAACTGTTGTTTTGTAAAAATCAAACCTTGAATCTATTGTTCAAGATATCATTCAAGGACTCTTTCTAATCATACCAATTTTTCAGTTTTTTTTTGTTTTGTGGGCAACATAAAATGTTTAAAATTTAATAAATACTGAAAGATTTTATTTTGTTTATGGATTGGTATTGATAAATTTGAGCAAATAATTAATCATTGATTCTTTATTTAATTTTAGCATGATTCAGTGAAATAATTGTTTGTGAGTAAGGAAACAAAATCATCGAATCAAAAAAGGCATTAAGGTTTGTTCCTTCTTGATCTTGTTCGAGCCAATTTCAATAAGAGTTGAACCATTCTGAAGGAAAGCTTAGTGGACCTTTAAACTCGGACACAACTTATAAAATGTCCTCAATAGAAAAAGAAAAAGAATTAGATCTTGAGTGTTCATTGTGTAAAGACGTATTTAGAGAACCAAAGACATTAGGATGTCTTCATTCATTTTGTTTAGAGTGTTTGGAAACTCATTATGAAAAGACCCATTCAAATATTGGACTAAAATGTCCTATTTGTAGAACTCCTTTTCAGTTAACATCAAGAGATCAACTTACTGATTTATCAACTGATTCATTTCTATTCAATGCTCTCAATGTTCAAAATTCTTTGAAAAATTTATTATCTGAATATAAGAATCAAAGATTACTTTGTTCAGATGAAGAAAATGAAGCAACTCATTATTGCTTGGATTGTGAAGAACATTTTTGTGAAATGTGCTCAAAATCTCACAAAACAATGAAGATGTCAAAAAATCATCAATTAACTTCAATTGAAGAAATGAAAAACCAAACTCAAATTAAAGTAATTTCAAAATCAAATTCACAAATTTATTGTCAAATTCATCAAAACGAAGAAATCAAATTATTTTGTGAGGATTGTAAAGAACCAATTTGTTCGCTATGTGTTCCTCAACATCCATCACACAAAATTTTGACACTATCAGATGTTATTGGAAATGAAAAACAATCAATAATTAAATTAATGAATCAAGTTAATTTTCTTTTCTTTATTTTCTTTATTTATTTTTCTTTTCATGTTTCTTTTTTTTTAAAAAAAATATCAAGGTTCAACCCAAAGAAAAAGAATTAAGGGAAGGAATAAATAAATGTGAAGAAGTAATCAAACAACTTGAAATCAATTCAACAACAACTCAAACTCAAATCAATCAACTTTTTAATAAGATTAGAAATAAATTGGATGAAAAAGAACAAGAATTATTAAATAAATTAGAAGAAATTGAGAAATATAAAAAGAAAGAATTGGAAATACAAAAAGAAGATTTGAAATTTGGAATTGAAAGTATTATTGGATCTTGTCAAATGATTCAAAATTCAATTTCTTTATCAAATAATAACAAAAGTGATGTGAGATTATTATCAATGAAGAAATTATATGAATCAAGATTAAATTATTTATCAAATAATATTTGGAACATTGAACCTTGTCATAGTTCATTTCTTGAATTTTTAATTTGTCAAAAAGAAGAAGAATCAATTTATTCAAATATTTCAAATATTGGAGTTGTTGATTCAAATGATATTTCAGCTGATAAATGTTTAATTTCAAGAAATGATAAACAAATAATTCATGAAAATGAAGAATTTAAATTTGAGATAATTACTTATTCAAAAGATGGAAATCAAATGAAAAATGGTGGAAATGGAGAGAGATTCACAATTCGTATTGAAGGAGAACAAAAGAATGAGAAACAAGGAGATAATGAATGTGAAATTGTAGATTTAAATAAGGGAAAATATGAAGTGAAAATGAAATTGAAAGTTGAAGGAAAATATTCAATATTTGTTAAATTTAATGGAATTAATATCAATTCTTCTCCTTTCCAAATTCAAATTTTACCAAAACAAAGAAATTATAATGAAATCAATCAACCAAAATTAACATTTGGATCAAATGGAAATGGAAATAGTCAATTTAATTATCCAGATGCTGTAACTGTTAATTCAAAAGGAAATATTATTATTTGTGATTTTAGTAATAATAGAATTCAAATATTTGATTGTGAAGGAAATTTTATTTCAACATTTGGATCTTATGGAAATGGAAATGGTCAATTTAATAATCCATTTGGAATGGCTATTAATTCAAAAGGAAATATTATTGTTAGTGAATATGGTAATCAGAGAATTCAAACATTTGATTCAAAAGGAAAATTTATTTCAACGTTTGGATCAAAAGGAAATGGAAATTGTCAATTTAGTTCTCCAGTTGGAATTTGTGTGGATAAGAATGATAGAATTTATGTATGTGAATATGGCAATCATAGAATTCAAATATTTGATTCAGAAGGAAAATTTCTTTCAGCATTTGGATCAGCAGGAAATGAAAATTGTCAATTTAACCAACCAATTGGAATAACAATTAATTCAAGAGGAAATATTATTGTTTGTGAATACAGCAATAATAGAATTCAAATATTTGATTCAAATGGAAAATTTATTTCAACATTTGGATCAGCAGGAAATGGGAATAATCAATTTAATGGTCCATGGGGAATTTGTGTTGATTTGAATGATAATATTTTTGTTTGTGATAGAAGTAATAATAGAATTCAAATATTCAATTCAAATGGAGAATACATCACACAATTTGGAGTGAATCAGCCAACAGATATCACGATTGATCCCAACACTCAAAATATCATTGTAACTCGAAATGATAATCAAATATCAATTTTTTAATTGTCCAATGGATATTATCATTGATCCCAAAACTCATAACATCATTGTAAGCGGAAATGATCAAGTTTCAATTTTTAATTGGTAACAATAAAATTCATGATTCAACAACTATCGATTTGGATTATTACGATTTATTTTTGTTAAAATGCAAGTGTTCATATTCATCATAGATTTTCTCTTTCAAAACCAAGAAAAATAAGAAAATAGAAAAATAAGATGACCATTAAATGGTTGGATCCAAAAGATTTCCTAAATTATTGTCAAACCAACAGAAATGTCAATGAAATAAACTAGAAAAGAAAATATATGAAAAAAAAAAAAGTGAGATTGAATGCAATAAATCAATTGAAAGAAATAATAAGACTCAAGAAAATCATACAAAACAACAACATCTTATGAAGTTGATGTTGATGTTGATGTTGGTTAACCATGGTTCGAATGGTTTGAAAAAAAAAAAAAAAAATTTAAAAAAAAAAACATGGTGGAAAAGAGTTGGGAGGAAGCGATCTCACTGTTTCAAAACAACCCGTCTCACCCTTCTGTTTTAAATACATTATGCGAGGTTTTATTAAGAGAAACAAAGCCAAAGATACAGATTGATCTCACAGAAGAAGAGTATTCTTTCATTTTCTTAAACTTAATTGTTTTCTTTCTCTCTCTCTCTCTTTTTCTTTCTTATTTGTTATTTTTTTATTTCAAAGATTCAAAAATCATGAATAATGAAAAGTTTTTAGATTTTATATTATAGATTTGGATTTTAGATTTTTAATTTTTAGATGTGTTTGATTCCATCTTCTTCAGATATCTTTCCTTGATTGATTCTTTGAATCATTAGAAATGAAGAATCTATTCTTTAATTCAATCTTAATTAATTAATTAATTATTTCTTTTTTTTTTCGATTAAATCAAATCAAATTAAAATTAAGGTTCATTCCATTTCATTGTGAATCCTGTGGCTCATTTTATTATAATCCAACAACTAATCTTGATGGAAAAACTTATTGTTTGAAATGTCTTCCTCCCTCACCTCATTCACTTACTTTTTCACCAAGTTTAATTCTTAATCAAATCAATCATATTGTGTTTCCGAAGAAGAACAAAGCACTCAAAATTAAAGAAGAAGCAAATGAAATGGTTCGAGCTCGAAAATTTGAAAAGGCAACAGCTCTTTACTCTCAAGCAATAGAAGAATCAGATGACTTGTTTGTATTATACCTCAATAAATCAGTTGTTGAACTTGACTTGAAAAACCCTGAACAAGCTTTAACAGATGCTTTAAATGGATTAGAGAGATCTCCTTTTGAAAAATTTCCAAAAGGATTTTTAAGAGAAGGAAATGCACTTTTAGCTTTAAATAGATATTCAGGTTTTTTCTTTTTTGTTTTTCTTTTTTCACTTTCGATTTTTCTTTTCTTTTTTATTTAAAACAATCATGAAATATCAGAGGCTGCCAGTGCATTTTGTACATTTTATCATTTATCAGATTCAAAAGTTCAACCACTTGTTCTGGAAAAAATTAAAGTCATTCTTAAACAACCAGGTCAATTCTTCATTATAGAAATATTAATTAATTTTTGATTTTTCTTTTCTTTCTTTTTAGAACAAATTTCTATTCAAGAATGTATTGAAGGAGTCACTTCTAGATTAAATAATCGTAAAGTAACTAAAATTCTTTCATTTTTTTTTTTTTTTTTCAAAAACTTTATACTTTATTAATAGCGTTTTCAAGATATTCTTTTGGATGAAATAAATTCTTTTGAACTCGTTTTATCTTCACCACAAACGGAAGATCAAACTGAACTTATTGAAAAATTTCAATGTACACTTTGTTATTATGCCTTTTATCAAGCAATTACAACTCCTTGTGGACATACCTTTTGTCGAATTTGCTTATTAAGAGCTTTAGATCATCGTAGTGTTTGTCCTATTTGTAGAAAAGATTTAACAACTTATCTTTCAATTCATGATGTACTTTTTTTTTTTTTTTTTTTTATTTTTTCTTTTATTATTTTTTTTTTTCTTTTTTTTCTTTTTTTTTTTTATTTTTTTTTTTTTTTTTTTTTTTTTTTTTTTTTTTTTTTTTTTTTTTTTTTTTTTTCTATTTCTTCTTTTATTGACTTTTTATTCTTCAACTTTTCCTAGTACAACACAACACTTTTAATTGACTCAATTGTTCAAAAACATTTTCTCTCTGATTATAAAGAAAGAGAAAAAATTGCAAAAGAAGAAGAAGAAGAAATGAAGAAAACACTTCCAATTTTTGTCTGTACATTAGCTTTTCCAACAATTCCATGTCCACTTCATATTTTTGAACCAAGATATAGATTAATGATGAGAAGGTTGATTTTATTTTTTTTTTATTTGACTTGATTCTAGTTTTTTATTTTATCTTTTATTTGAAAAGATGTATCGAATCAAATACTCGGACTTTTGGAATGTGTATTTATGAAGAAGATCAAGTAACTTATAGTAAATATGGAACTTGTCTTTACATTCAAGATATGAATTTGTTACCCGATGGAAGATCCTTTATTAAAACAATTGGAACTAAAAGATTTCGTATTACAGATAGAAGTTTTAGGGATGGTTATAATGTTGCAAAAGTATACAATTTTTTACTTCAAATTAAATCTTCAAATTAAATTCGAACAATCTATCAATAAAAAAATAATAGGTAGAATATATTGAGGATGAACCTTTACCAGAAGAAGAAAAAGAAAGAACAGAGAATCTTTTTCAAGAACTTAAAAGACTTGTTCATGCACAACGGAATTCTCTTCGAATGCTTCCAGCTAACTTTCAACAATATCTTTATGTAATTTCTTTATTTTTATTTTTATTTTTATATTATTATTATTTTGAGAAGAATTTAATTTATTTCAAACAACAGAATCTTGGAGATGAACCAAATGAGCCAGATTCTTTTGGTTGGTGGGTACTAGCAGGACTTCCAATTCCTGAACATGAAAAAGTTCGATTTTTAACATATACAAGGGTTGATTATAGACTTGAAGATCTTATTGAACTTGTGACACAACTCCAACAAGCAAGACCATGTTCTATACTGTAATTCATGTTCTTTTTTCTTTGTCAATATTGATCGATTTTGAAAAAATAAAATAAATAAAAAATAAAGATAAAAAATAAAGATAAAAAGATTTCAACTTTTAACATTGTTTTTTATTCTTTTGATTAATTAATTGATTCAAGGAACAAACAAAGTTTTTGATATTGATTGGAAAGTTATGAATGAATCCAAAAGAATTTAGAAAAAATGGCGAGAATGTTGAGACGAACAATCACAACCTTTGCGATTCAATACAAGACCCATGGAGAACCTCTTTCTGTGCTCAAGTTGATTTCTCTTCTCATATTTTTCATTCATTTTTAATAGTTTATGATAGACTTCGTGATAGATTTTCGAATCTTTCATTAATTTTCATTTAATTGTTTTGTGTTTGGGCTTAATTATCTTTGATTTTAAAATTATTTTCTCTTTGATTATTATTTACTTTATAAAAATCTCTTTAGCATCAATTCTTCTCCACTCCCTGAATTAGAAGAAAATCAAGTCCATTTTTCAACAATTTGTGCTCCAATTAATCCTGCAGATATTAATCAAATACAAGGTTATTTTCTTTTTTCTTTTTCTTCATTGATTGCTTAGAATCACAAAATCATTCATTTCTCTATTAAAATATAGGAACATATCCACTTATCCCTACTCTCCCAGCTATTGGTGGAAATGAAGGACTTTTTGTTGTTCAAAAGATCTCTCCATCACTTCAAAACAAAACAACTTTGAAAGAAGGAGATTGGGTTATTCCTTCACAAGCAACTTATGGTTCTAAATCTTTATTTTATTTTCTTCAAAAAATTAATGATTAAAATGAAATTTCTATTAAAGGAACATGGAGAACTGAAGGAGTATGGGATATTTCTAAACTATTGAAAATTCCTAATGATATTCCCTTTGAATTTGCTGCAACAGTCAGTGTTAATCCATCAACTGCTTATAGAATGTTAAAAGATTTTGTTGATCTTAAAGAAGGTTCAAAGATTTTGTTAAAATTATTTATTATTATTTGATCAGAGAAAACTTAATTATTATTTTTTAAAAAACAATTTCAAGGGGATTGTATCATTCAAAATGCTGCAAATAGTGGTGTTGGAAAAGCGGTTATTCAACTTGCTTCTCTTTGGAAGATTCAAACAATTAATATTGTTAGAAAAAGGTTCAAAAAAAGTTTTTTTCAATGGAACAAAACAAGAATAATTAAAAAAAAACTTTAATAAAGGGAAAACTTTGCAGAACTTGAAAAAGAATTATATGATCTTGGAGCATCTGTTGTTGTTACTGAAGATCAACTTGTTAATGCTACTTATATGAAAGATATGTTAAAAAATACCATCAAAGTTCCTGTTTCACTTGCATTAAATGGTGTTGGAGGAGATAATGCAACAAATATGTGTAGACATCTCAAGTTATTTTTTCTTTTTCTTTTTCTTTTTCTTTCTTTTACTGTTATAATCTATGTATTCTCAAATAAATAAAACCAAATAGAGAAGGAGGAACAATGGTAACTTATGGAGGAATGTCAAAAAAACCAGTTTTAATTCCAACAGGAAATTTCATTTTTAAAAATCATATTCTCAAAGGATTTTGGATGACTCGTTGGTCAACACAAAATACTTCAGAAGATAAAAGTCGAATGCTTCAAGAACTTTGTTCCTATGCGAAACAAGGAAAATTTCAAGTTGCAACAGAGAAAATTCCATTCTTTGATTTTAAAACTGCAATTACTAATACAACAAAACCTTTCCATAATCTTAAACAATTGTTAGTTATGGATGAAAAATATTTGTAGAATAATAACTTTCAAATTGAATAATTGAATAAAAATTGAATTGAATAAAATCAATTGAATTCCTTTTTTCATTTCTTTCTATCCTTAATAATAAATAGCAAATTGTCCAAAATTCAAACTACAATTTACAACTTTATTGATTCTATATTTAAGGATATTTTTTTGATTTTGTTATTTCTTTTTTGATTTGTTTCTATTTGACTAAGAGCTTCTTATGGAATGAAGATAAAGCAATTCCAAAAGTGAGAATAATATTAAAGGGTGCATAGTAATGAAGATGGAACTTATCAGTTTCAATTTTTCCCATCATCATAACTTCTTTTTCTAGAAGGAATTTAATTTAAGTTGAGTTAGGATATCAAAAAAAAAAAAAATAAAAACAAAAATTACTATCTGCTTCTGTCTCTAAAATAAAATTCTTTTTACTAGCTTTTTTAACTTTATTTCTAAAATCAAGAGTGTATGTATTTCGTGCTAATAAAATGAAATTTAATTTAATATTTTTCAAAAAAGAAAAGAAAAGATAAGAAAAAATGATGAACCTTCATTCCATTTTGGAGGTTTATTTTTAATAATATGTAAAGGTTCTGTATTTCCTTTCTCAACTAAAGAGAGGAGCCTACTCTCCTCACTAGTATTTTGTTGTGGAACTTTAGGGATTGCAATACTGAACTCTCTTGGTTCCCATCCAAATAAATTTCTTCCATAAGAAATAATTCCAAATTCTGTTTGAGGAACAGAGTAATTATAACTTAAATGTGCATTAACTGTTCCAAAATTAAAAATTGTAAATACTGTTCCAGTCAAGTTACATCTTTATATATTGAAAGAAAAAAAATTATTGATTGTTTTTTTTTTTAAAAAAAAAGATGAAAAAGAAAAAGAAATAATTTTACCTAACACCTCCTAAATAACTATCATTATCAAGATGTAAATTTTTCAATGATTTTGATGATGAAATAATATATTCTCCAAATTCTGCACTATAAATGGCAGTCAGTTTCAATTCATTTGTTTCCTTATCATAGAGTTGATAAATTGGATTCGCACCTTCTCTTATAGTACGAATAAGAACTAATTCAACTGGATTGGAATTATTTGGAGGTCTTTTGAAAAAAAAAAAAAAAAAAAAAAATTCATACTCATAATAAGGTGCCTTCTCTATTTCAAATTTACGAAATAAGGGTTGAAAGATTTTTGAAGAAATTGAAAAGTAATCAAATGATAAACAATGATTTGCAATAAAATGAAGTCTTTTTGGAGAAATGTTATCCTTTTCTTCATTCAATAATTCATATTCATCATTTAAAGCCACAAGAAGATTTTTTCTTACAAGATTAACTCCAATCCATCTATAACATGCTCTTAACACTTTTTCACTCTCAAAGCTTTTTTTTTTTTTTGTTTGTTTGTTTCATTTTTGTAAAAATGTACAAAATAGATATAAATTAATAAAATTTTACGTCGAAGCGAGATGAGCAGCTAATACAACTTTTTGATGATCAAGTTCTTTAATAATTCTTTTTGAACAAAGATCTTGTAATTTTTTGAGAGATAAAATATGAGAAACTGCAAATAATTCAAAAATATTTTCATTTCCAGATAATTCCTTCTCATCTCCAACCAAGAATTCTATTCCAAAAATAAAAGCTTCCATCATTTGAGTTCTTGGAAATTTGAAATGAATCATTTGTAACTTACATCCTTCTTCAGTTTGAAAAAGTTTAATGTTCTTTATTATTTTTTGGAATAATAAAAAAAAAAAATTAATGAGTATGAATGAGCAATAATAATCATAAAGGAAAAAAATAATAAAAAGGAAATACCTTAAGAAATTTCCTTGGTACAGTGACTGAATATTTGATTGAATTTAAAAAAAGTTCTTTTTCAATTTTTTGAGCTGGTGTTGTTTGTGGTACTGGATGAATCTCAACTTCATCAGACTCTTCAGGTAATGGACCTAGAGGAATCATCTCACTAAAAATTATTAAAGAATTGATTTTTTTATTTTTATTTATTTATTTGATAGTTAATGAAGAATAAAATTTAAATTATAATTTAACCTTGGAGGTATTTCAGAAGTTATAGTGGGATCTATTGAAACATTTGATTCAGTCGAGAGAAGTATTTGAACTTTTGAAGAGTTATTGTTATTATGAGAAGGACCATTTAATTCTGGTTTCTTATTATCTCCATTTTGTTTTGCTTTCAATTCTCCTACTTGAACTTCTTCTTGTTCTTCATCTCCTTCTTCAAGAAAATCTTCCTTTCTTTGAACAATGTAAACATAAAATTTTGGAGTAATTTCAGGTGTAAAACATTTTGGATTATACTTTAGTTTTGAAAAATGATAAGAAGCAATAAATTGAGCTAATTGAGGGCTCTCTAATCGAGCTAGATCAGAAGGAGAAGGTTCTAACAATGGCCTCTGAAGAGAATAATGTTGGGTCATTTATTTCCGCTCTATTATTTTAAATCTTGAATATCTTGAATGTTTAATTATTCTATTTCTTTCTTTCTTTCTTTCTCTTTGAATTTATTCTATTGTCTTGCTTCGAATATTCAATATTCGGTTATTTAAAATTTTTTTGTTCCTTCAAAATTCTCTATTTTTTAAAAAATATAGTTTTGAAAAGTTAGCTTTCTTTCTTTCTTTCTTTCAATATTAACTCTCTCATAGAAATAGAAACATTACCTCTTGGAATATGCTATAATTATAATTCCAATAAAAATTTCCTACAAGTTCTGAATGTTAGTTCCCAAGCCCAACACACACACACAAAAGATCTCTGAATTCCTATTACTTTTATTATTCAAACCTCCTGCTCAAATATGCGCATAAATAATTTTTCTCTAATACAAACCAAACCAAACGAATAAATCAAATAGAATTAATAATACTAAACCTATTTACTTTTCCAAATAGAAGATCTTATTATTATTAACACCAGAAAGAAAGAAGCTCAAGGATCTTATTCTCTTCGACCAAAGAATTTTTTTTTGTTTTTGAATCTATTGTGTTTTATCAAAACTTATCAAATTGTTTCTGATTAATAAGAACAGAGAAATAATCATCAGAATAAATAATAATTGATAAGTATAACAATAAGTATAATAAAATTACTTCTTCTTCTTCTTCTTTTACTGAAAACAACAAGAAAGACAAGAGATCTTCTTTCTTCTTCTTCTCTTTCTATTATTATTTTTTGTAATTATAATTATTCTAATTATTGGGAAGTGTGGGAAGAGCAAGCACACGAAGGATAGTAAGAACTGAATAATTTAAATAATAACTCAATAACGGGATCAGGTATAAAGACAGAAAGTATAAAATGACAGAAAGAAAACTCTAATTATATATAAGAGAAAAGTTTCTGTCAAAAAGTATGAATAATAAAGTTAAATACAGAAGAAAGTTTCTTATTAATATAAAGGTTTTCTTTC
>Ga0209960_1003324_pt1 | contig 14143 bp, 8 predicted proteins | sample ThiBiot_500_plan_2_FD_183947 | JGI IMG/M metagenome (GOLD analysis project Ga0209960, IMG submission 183947) | Wastewater bioreactor microbial communities from Cape Town, South Africa - Thiocy_expt_500_plan (SPAdes) | ecosystem: Engineered > Bioreactor > Thiocyanate-remediating >... | reverse complement strand
CAAATAAACAAAATAACAATATTCCTGAATTTTTCATTTTCAATGTTTATGATTTTCAGTATTACATGTTATTTAACTTTCCATTGGTATCTTACAGAATATCTAAACTGAAAATCGTAATGCTATAGGAGAATTACCTGAAAAATGAGGGTGAAAGACTGCGCTTCAAAATTATACGGTATTGCTTGATCAATTGAAAAGGAACAAAATGAAGAAGAGAAGAAGGACGTATATCGATACTTATAAATTAATTATTCAATAGTGATACGTATGTTCGATTACGATGAAATTGCGTCGTAATTGCGACAAATTAAATTTAAATGTGAAAAAAATAACAAGAAAATCAGCGTAGAATAAAAAAAAGAAGTACGTGAGCGATGAGAACGAAAAGATAACTTCTTCTAAACATTGAACAGCAGTGTCATGAACCGATGTACTATTAGCATACCGTTCGTAACATTTCATCATCTTTCGGCGAAAACGGCCTAACTCTTTTTTTTTTGATTCATCAAAGAATCCAAAAAAGTTTCTCTTTTCTGATTCGATGATACAAACCTTACAAATTTTAGTATTTTTAATATTAAAATGCTTGTTCTATTATGTAGAATTAAGGGTGCACGCGAATCTTAAAACGAAAATTCTGGTGAAGCGTTTGCCTCAGAGTTTCACCGCCTATGTATTGTTTGTTAATTCTTGAGCGACATAGCAACAATTATATTCAAGCACAAACGTAAAAGAACGCAGTGACTGAGATTTTTTTCATAAACTGCGAAGAAAATTATGACGCAAAGGAAATATTTCTTTTCAGACGAAAAAAAACCATTAAAATAAACACATCATCACGAACGAAAAAAATCCCACCACAAGATCAGAACGTATAAAATCAAACACTTTTTTTAACAAATCTTCAACAGTAGATGGTTCGATTTTTGCAAGTATTTTATTTCGGTACCTTTTTTGGCGTTTTTGCTTTCGGTATGTGATGAATTTGAGTTATTTTACGCAATAAAAAAAACAACTACTTAGGACAAACGACTCAACCATCGAGTTATACTTGTCCTGCAAACGATGAAACGGCACTATTTGGTCCCGTTCATTCTATGTCATCACATTCAGCATTGAATCTATCAGCAAATTGTTCGATTATTCAATGTCAAAGTAATAATTATAATTGTCGTAATTCTCAGACACCATGTTTTAATTATCAAACACGAGATAATATTAGTTATTGTGCACCAGCTATTGATTGTTCAATTTTAACCAATTGTAATGATAGTTGTTCATCAAATGCATTCGTATGTGTTACGAATACATGTTGTCAACCGAAAGGAAAATGTTTACCATTGTTTTTAACAATGTTTTGTCAATCGATAGGTAAACTGAGCTGAGATATAAACTCTGTCAAGTTGTTTTCTTTTCGAAATATCCGTTTATAGGATTGTCACTGGTTGAAAGTATGATGTATGCTCGACGAGAACATACATCGTCGCTCTTGTCTAGTGGCAAAGTATTAGTGGCTGGAGGGTATGGACACAATGGCTTTATGAATAATAGTGAATTATATAATCCAACGACAGGAATTTGGACTTCAACTGGTAGTATGACTGATCCTCGAAGTCAACACCAAGCATCGGTATTATTAAATGGAAAAGTGTTGGTAACTGGCGGATATGGATTAAATTATAGTTTTTTGAACAGTACTGAATTGTATGATGAAACGACAGGATTATGGACTGTAACTGGTAATATGAATGATAATCGAGCTTATCATACTGCTTCAGTATTATCTGATGGAAAAGTATTAGTCACAGGTGGATATGGATTAAGGAGTGCAGAATTATATGATCCAATGACAGGAATATGGACTTTAACTGGTACTATGAATGATGTTCGATATCAGCACACTGCATCGGTATTATTGGATGGAAGAGTATTAGTCACAGGTGGATATGAATTAAGTAGTGCAGAATTATATGATCCAATGACAGGAATATGGACTTTAACTGGTAATATGAGTTCTAATCGATATCAGCATACTGCGTCAGTATTGTCTGATGGAAAAGTATTAGTAACTAATGGTTATGATAATTATCTTAGTTTGAACACTTCTGAATTGTACGATCCATCGACAGGAATATGGACTGTAACCGGTAATACGAATATAGCCCGAGTAGTCTCAACAATATCGACGTTAATTGGTGGAAAAGTTTTGATTGCCGGAGGTTATTCGAATACTATCGAATTGTATACACAGTCAACAGGAACATGGTCAGCTGTTTCAAATATGACTTACGAACGAACTGCGCATGCTGCATCTGTTTTAGACAATGGCAACGTATTAATTACTGGCGGTCGTGGATCAAGATATCCAGTTTATAATACAGAATTGTATGACCCATCTATACATCGCTGGTTAGTCGCTAGTAATATGAATAACGATCGAATTTACCATACCACGTCACTATTATTAAATGGAAAGGTGTTAGCTACAGGTGGATATGGATCAAGTAATATATTGACTAGTGCGGAGTTATATGATCCATCGACAAGAACATGGTCGTTGACTGGAAATATGAGTTATGGTCGATATCAGCATACGGCTTCAGTATTGTCAAATGGAAAAGTATTGGTAGCTGGTGGATATGGAGTAGACGGTTTTTTGGACAGTGCAGAGTTATATGATCCAATGACAGGAATTTGGACTTTAACTGGTAGTATGACTAATTATCGAAGTCAACACCAAGCATCGGTATTATTCGATGGAAGAGTATTAGTCGTAGGTGGAATTGGATTAAATTATGTTCTTTTGAACAGTGCTGAATTGTATGATCCAAATACAGGGATATGGGCTGTAACTGGTAATATGAATAACGCCCGAGTTCAACATACTGCTTCAGTATTGTCTGATGGAAAAGTATTGGCAGTTGGTGGATATGGAACATATTCTTTGGCCAGTACAGAATTATATAATCCAATGACAGGAATTTGGACTTTAACTGGTAATATGAGTTCTGTTCGACAGCAGCATACTGCATCGCTATTGTCTGATGGTAAATTATTAGTAACTGGCGGCGTTGATTCCAATTGGTATACGAACAGTGCTGAATCATACGATCCGTCCACTGGAATATGGTCTACTACAGATACTATGAATTATTTTCGAAAAGGTCATACAGCATCTGTATTGGACGATGACACTGTACTTGTTGTAGATGGTTCTGGAATGTGTGAAGGTATGAATACTGCTGAAATATATAATCCGTCAACACATCAATGGATAAATACAGCAAATGGAAATCAAGAAAGACATGAGCATGCCGCCACTATTTTATTAGATGGAATGGTATTGATTACTGGTGGAAGGTTCGGCAGTACCTGTTTGGACAGCGTCGAACTGTATCAACCATAATAACTTTTTTTTATATTTCATAACTTTATCAGAGTGTTTTGTTCCTCCAATTTTTCTTTCCCAATCCATCATTTATTTGCAATAAATTTCAAATGTTGGACACAGTAGTTGTGCTCAAAAAAAAACAAGAAGAATATGTTGAATGAGTATGTGTCAGTTTATTTATTATTAAGTCTAAATTATGCTGTATAGGCAATGACATAGAGTTTTCTATTGGATGAACAGTGAACAAAATCTAATTTGTCACTGCCACCAGAAGACGTGTTTAAAGTGAGAATAATGCTCTCCAGCTGTACATTCTGTCCACAACCACAACCAAACATTAACTATGGTGTGTGCATTATATTCGTTGACCCATTTCAAATGATCTATTTTTTCTTTCAAATTTAACAAAATGTCGGAAAATTTTCGGATGATAATCAATGAAAACATGAGCGTTGTCCACTAATTTCGTACACGGTATTGATTTGAGATAGAGAAACATGAAAATCAACCAATTTTCCTACAAAATGTTTCAATTTTATAGTCAAAGTTGTCGTTAGATATACCTAGGACGTGAATTTAAATATAAAATTATCATTTTCCCGGAATTTCGATTTAACTATTCATGGTTTTCATTTCATAAAGATAATTGTTTTATTTTTTATGTGAGGATAATAATCTTCGCAGTGAACTATGGTTGTGTATTGAGACAAAATGGTCGAATATTCAACTTTGAAAAATTCAAGTAGAATCAATTCAAATGGAAAGTAAACAATTTTAATCCAATATTAAACACAACCGTTACTGAACGTGAAAAATAAGGACGAACTCTTTAAGCAAGTAATACCTGATTGTTGTGCAATCTTTCTATTCGCTTTCATTTTTACTATCTTTGGATATCAGGATCTGAAGGATCTACTCCCCTCTCTGTCAAAACTACTAAAAAAACATTTTTATTCAGCATTACGTTTTATCGATCAATGCTAGATAATGTAATAGACCGAAAAAATGAAATATTTGAAACTCAACGTGTATCCAAGAGAAATCACTGAAATATTCAATCGACGTTACGAAAAGATAATATAGACAGCCATATAAATATAATCTTTCATTTGTCATACCAAAGCCAAGCGAGAAAAAAAAAGTTTTTTTTTATTTTAACAATCAAAATAGCATACTTTTATATTTCTATAAAAATTCAGACATAAAATCAAAAGATCCCATACAGCTTCTTTACACGCTATTACTTCCGAAACAGTTTTGATGCACGGTCAAATGCATTTTTAACCCTTTAAAGCCGAATGTCCCTTCCAAGGGACATTCTGTATCTGTATCAGAACAAAAAATAATTTTTTTAAAAATATAACCTAATCATACTGAGGGTTCAGAAGCTCTATTCCACTGGTCAGCTGTTGCTGATGTCAAAAAAATACCCTTCGGTTCTAAAGGGTTAATTTTAACATTTTTCTTTTGTAAATATTGCCGATCATGTTTCAACATTATTCTTATTTCATTTCATAAAAAGTGTATGCAGAATATCCAAATACGATGCAAGGTTTCATTTTCATTAAAATCCATCAATCTTATTAATACGAAAAGAAATGAATATTTCCATAAAAGGGCATCTGCTGACATGATTTTGCGTAATGTATGATAAAAAAAGAGTGCATACGTAACAATGTGAGTCATTTTCTTATCATCGTGTATAAATTCAAGCGAGAATACTCAGAATATTTATTTCAACAAATGTCTGCAGTTAAAATACCTATATGTGGTATCTATGGAGCTGGTACGTAGTTTTTCTTTATTCATTGAATGACTCTAATTTTGATTATTTAGGTAAAAGAAGTATTGTTCATGTTATCAAACATGGCAAATTCTCTAATGCCCATATTCATTCGAGGTTTCGTGCTGATTTCGAAAGGTTGACAATCGGAAACATCACTCTAGCTGCATGGTTAGCAGGTGGACGCAGTGATTATCGGCCACGAACCAAATTCTTTTATCAAAATTCTAACGGTTTCATTTATGTTGTCGATTCCAATGATCGAGATAACATAGAGGAGGCAAAAGAAGAATTACTCGAAATAAAAGCTGCAGGAGGGTTTCAAGACATTCCAGTGCTGATTTTTGCTAATAAACAAGATCTATCTGATGCAATGTCACTCGATGAAATACGAGATAAGCTTTGTTTGAATGAATTATTCGATGAAAAAATGGTTTGGCATTTACAAGGTGCATCGGCACTTGAAAATAAAGGCATTCAAGAAGGACTTGAATGGTTGGCAAATAATATCGCCGTGCCAAATGAAATCGTGAAACCGATCGTTGAAACAATCAATGATTCGGTCACAATGAAAAACGATATTTTATCTATATTTAATTTGAAAAATTGTAAAGATATGTTTAAAAAATTCGTTAATTCTGTATCTTTTTTATTCTACACCAAATAAATGATTAGCTAATATAATTCTTTTATTATTTATCGATTCCAAAACATAAATCTTTCGTACAGCTTATGTTTCGTAAATTTCAATGATTAGCTAAAAATAAAAGAATATAATCAATCTATTGCACGTTAAGTTTGATTGCGTACATATTTTCGAATGGTATCAATTTCGGTTTTGTCTCCAGTTGAAATCACAGCTGTTTCTATCCTCCATATAAATTCGACATGTAGTTTTGTAGTATATTTTACTGATAGAGTAGTAAGTAGATTGTTGACTCGACGATCAACACGTGAGTAAATATAGGTAACAAGTATTAAACCAAGACAACATGGTAGTATTAAAACTATTCCGAGAATTCCCAAGATCCAACCAAAAGTTATCAAAAATTTTTCGTTTAGTGTTCGCTAACCAGAATTATTAATATTTTTGATTACATCAGCATATTCATCTGGAGCAATACTACCTCTTAATTCAGTAGCATACCAACATCAAAATTTTTAAAATTCAACACCAGATTCGAATTCCGCATACCCGATTACCTAGAGTCTAAGTTTGTCCAACCCTCAATGGTCAACTATAGCTTAGCTTACTCGAGCTGAAATCTGATTGGTTTGGGACAGACAGACAAACTTTATGCATTTTTAGAGCGAATTTTTCGCATTTAACCCTTTCTTTCAGAAAAGGAAATAAACCCAATAGAGAACGAAAGAAAACAATCTCAGGATTTTTAAATAAATCTCAAAAAGATAAATCCTGGAAACTGCTGCAAAATTGATAAAAACTTGGTTTCATGGACAAATTTTTACGCTGTATCGAACTATAGGTAGTCCGTTTCAAAACGAAAAAAAATCGTCTCTTAATATGTTGTACGGCTGCAGGAGAAGTAATATGCTTGCTGTTCTGCTACTTTTTTCTCTTAATCTATAACTTAACTCAAATATTGACGATGTTTGCCTTTGTTTGTATTTTACGACTTCACCGCATTGAATTCGAATGTTTAAACAGCCTTGAAAATTTCCAACAAAAAATTTTTATAAATATGTATGCATTTGTAAGCTAGGAGAATTCAATAAAACTCAGCAAAGTCATACTCATTAAAAGCATGTGTTCGTCGTACGGTTACAAATCAATGCCATATATGCTTGGATTGATCTCTGTCATTGAAATGCTTGTAGGAATAGCGCGTATTGTAATTTTCTTTTCGCCAAAGCCGACAAATACAGACCTGTCCGCAATACTATCAACGCTTTTCAACAACAGCCAAACAATTCCGTCACCGTTTCTTTCAAGTACACAAGCTAAAGCGGCATTCGCTCTTGATTGGATATCGTCGATTGTTCCGATTTTCATGGGCATTTATGTGGCACTTTTTATTTGTCTCTCTATTTGTTATATTGGCGGAACATGTCGTTGTATATACGATTGTTACAAACGAGAGAAAGATTGCGCTAAAATAGGTGTGGATTGTTGTTGTTTCTTGTGCCAGATGTGTGCAAATAAGGCAAACCATCGCTGTGTGTCACTCACTTGCAACTATCCATGCTATGAAGCACGACCTTGGCTTCGTTTCAAAGTTCGCATTGGTCTCTTAACTTTCTTCATCGTACTTCGCATTATTGCAACAATTTTATATGTTTCTGATAAGAGTCTCGGCGTATATGGTAAACGAATGGCAGTTCTTTGTGCTGCAACAGTTGTTCTCGTTGTTCTTTCAATGCTATTAGACTTGTATCATTATCGTGTCTGGTGGTATTATAGACCCGATGGCGCATATAAAAAATGTCGATGTTGTTGCTGTAAACAACGATTTCATCCATCTCATAAACGCTTTCTTCCTTCACCATTATCCGGAAAATATCGAGATAAAAAATCAACAACCAACAGCCTCTGCAAACAAACTGTATCGGATGGTTGTGCAGACCTTTCATTGGAACATATCGTTATATTTCATACATTTGACTTCAAGCCGTTGAGAAGATTTCAACAGAATGTTGATAAGACTTACATTGGTTATCATCAAACTAAACCCGAGAGCGCAGTTGCCATATCTCAAGAAAGTTTTAAAATCAGTAGGAATGAACATCAAATGTTGGGCTTCGGTATTTATTTTGCTCGCTCATTTGCTAGTACTCAGGGTAAAGCACGTGAAGCAGGTAAATCGATTTCACTGTGTTTTGATGAATTCGAGAAAAAAAAACACATTTGATCATATAGGTGCATACATTTGTGCAGAAATTTCGATGGGTAAAACGAGAGTGATCAAACCTGAAGAAATCAATGATGTTATAGGCAAAGACACATGGTGGAAAGATTATGACACAATCTATCTTGAACATGAAGAAGAAAATCGTGATGAGTTTTGCGTTAAAGATCCAAAACAGATCTTAAAGTGGGTGATCATAATGGATAATGATGCTCGATCGGATCGATATGGTCTAGATTCAGAATTTAGCGACACTCGTTGTGGTTTTATTTGATGAAAATAAGCAAAAAATTCTAAAACTGATAGTCTTTTGAACCCAATACAAACAAGTACATAAACTTTTTTTCTTCATATGGCTCTTCGTATAGTCGAGGAGATATATCTTGTTTATTTTATTTTCGGTATATCTTTTTCTTAAATGTTGTCGACATCAACAGATGCTCTATTAACACCGATTTCAATATCCTCAACATGAATATCACTGCTATTTCCAACAATGTTTTTAATACGTTCGAATAACACTTGGTATTGGCCTTTGAAATTTCTTGCCATTTCTTTCACTTTTGTAGTAGCAGCCATGGTGTCAACGCTCTCTATTTCATGGAGAACTGCTTGAAAATCATCGAGAGCAAACCTAATTACATCGCGATCAGCACGACTTATATATGTTCGTGTAGATCTAGCAAGCATGCTACTTATTTGTACCAGTCGTTCACCAGTTGGAGCATTGTTTTGAGATACTGATTGTTGTTGAGAGGTTTCACTCATAATGTTTTTTTATACTTGAATGATTATTCTATCTAAAATTAAAAAGTAATTAAGTGACAATTCAAAGTAGCTGCCTAATCGGCTTAAAAAATAAGTCAAAATTTTAAATTTCCATAATTTCAAATACCTTAAGTTCTTGAACAATTTTCATTCTTTCAATTCAGTGTACTAGTTATTGTGCCTGAATTGTCTGATGCCTAGTTCAAGCTGAAAAAAGTGGTCAATTCTTTCTAATCCAAGGTCGTTCAGTCCGTCAAGTTTCTGTCGGATCCGGTCGAATTCCGTCAGTAGTGTCCGATTTGAAAGTTGAATTCAATTGAAATTTCAATTTTCAATTTTCTACCTTCACAAAGAGACGCCCTCACCCTCACCCTCAAGTTGAAAATTGAAAATTGAAATTTCAATTGAAGAAAATAATTTCAATTGAAGAAAATAATTTCAATTGAAAGTTGAAAATTGAGATTTGAAATTTCAATTGAAGAATATAATTTCAATTGAAAAATGTAATTTCAATTGAATTCAATTTTCAAATTGGACATGTATGAATTCCGTTGAAATTATTTGTACTTCACCAGATTCCATGGCTTCATTTTAATATGGGAAGTAAAAAACGCCAAGCAAAGAACATACCTTGTGATAATTTTCAACTTTCAGTGATGAGTTTCACAATTTGAAAGCTTTTCTTGACATATATGTAGAGTATATATATGCATCTCGCGTGTGTATTTATATGAAAACTATCGGTTATGTTGCACCACCATGTGTTAATAACATGCAATAGAGAACAATGTGTTTGAGGGTGTTTCATAAAGATAATTGTTTTATTTTTCATGTGAGGATAATAATCTTTGCAACGAACTATGTTTGTATATTGAGACAAAACGGTCGAATATTGAACTTCGAAAAATTCAAGTCGAACCAATTCGAATGGAAAGTACACGATTATAATCCAATCTAAAACACAACTGTTTCAAATGTTCTTATTTTTTTTAGTTGTGTATGTCGATATTTTTTCGATTGTAAACCATTTTCGTTAAAAAAAAAGAACATATATAACATTTACCATTCGTCAACAATAATGTGATTGATCGTATCAGTTATTGTACTAGTGATGACATTGTAATACTACATTAATCGACAACCAAATAATGAAAATAAAACAGAACACATCGAACATGTTGAAAGCAAAATTGACGAGTCAAAAGTGGCTTTACATTCAATTATTGTTCGAATTTGTATCATATATATCTTATGTAAAGTTAAAGTTAATGAGAATACATTATAGTTCGTGACTTGATTATCGATACATGTCAACAAGTGGAGTTGCTTGCATCACCCAATGATTATTATCTAGTATTAGATGCACATAAATTAGGTGTTACTGACACAATTAAAAAATCAGGTCTGCTCAATTCAATAAATCTTCCCGAACTGAAAAAGCAAGAAGAAGAAAACGATGAAGAAAGAAATGAAATTGAAAACTTTATTTTGTTGGAACAAGTGAGTTAAAATATAAAATATTACTCACATTATAAGGTTCTGTTTTTGACAATATATTCTATAAGTTGTCATAGAGAATCTTAGTCCAACTATAACGGTTGTATGAAGTAAACCAAAACTAGCGTGAGCCAAACAAGAGTCCATTATCCATACTTTACTAATTAGCATTATAAGGATAATACAAAAAGTAATCAACATATTTCTCTGCTTTTCTAAATACTTTCAAGCTGTATTCTCCGAACTTATTGAGAACTATTTATATATCTTACCGATTGAGTTTTTGAGAGCTATCCAAGTTTAGCATCTGTGAGCTTTCCAGAAATACCAAAAATAATTCCTATAAGTTTTTCAAGGTTGTATAATGAAGGTATTTGTGTGTTTCTAAGATCTACCTAAAAATGATTTTCATGGGTCTTTCACCACTATCTCAGAGCAATTCTTGTTGGATTTTGAAAATTATCTAAGAATGATCCTTAAATTTTTTTGAGAAAGATCAAGACATCGTAATTCTAACTGTGAAACATATTATTGTACCTACGGATCCTATGTTTTTTGAAGACTGCTTGAATATTAGATCTACAATGTTTCACATTCTTAATCATATTTTATGTGGTGACTACCATCGTTTGGCATACTATTTCATGGAATTTTAATGAATCTTATAACACTATTTTGGACTTTCATCTGTAGCTAATACATATATTTAATAAAGTGTCACTAATCTCAAGTTTAGTTCGAGGGTTTTTGTACATAGTTTAGTAGACAAAAAAATGGGAAAAATTTATCTGAATTTCGCATTTGTATGAATGGATTAAAAAAAAGGGGTTTATGAGAACAATACCCTCATATAAAATTTTTAACAATTAAACAGAGTCTTCAATCATTCTGTCTAACAATCGTAGATCCATCTACAAAGATCCTCATCTCAATAAAGACCAACAGCTTTCGCTAAAATCATGTGGTCTTATCCATAATCGAGTTTTTCAAAAAACAAATACGATTATTTCTATCAAGATAGAATAGAAATAAATGAATGAGATCTATACTTCTATCAAACAAAAGAATATAAATATGTTTGTAAAAATGGAGAAAATCAAATAGTAACTAATTTCAAGTATATTAAACAAAAAGAGAAACTTTGATCAGTATCGAATGAATTAGAATCAAAACTAAATTGATCTGTCTAGAAAAAAAATAAGAATTTCTTTCTTAGAAAGAAGTAAAAACAGAGTGGGAAAAAACCCACAATTATTTTGAGTTAAACTAAAGATTTTTCCGATCAATGTTGGATAAACAAAAGAAAAGGCAACTCTCATTGTGCAAACGAAGAAAAAAATATTTTCTTTTTCAATGTTAAGTGAAAACAAATAAAAACTGACTCTAATTGTCTGAAATAAGTGGGAAAAAAATTATTCTGAGAAAGAAAAAAAGGAAATCAAAACTAACTCTCACTTTCTTGAATAAAATAATTTTTTCATCTACATTTAGTGTAAGTATAAAAGCATTAACTTTATTTGTACTTAATAAAAAAGTTGATTACTCCAGTAAGATAAAATAAAAATAAGGTAAAAGCAATATTAATTGTGGTAGAAAAAAACAATTTTTTGATTAAAATCGAATAAAAATAAAAGAACTCTAAGTTTATCTCTCTTAAAGTGAAATAAAATTAAGGGAACAGGATAACATTGAGAGTGGAAAAATTTTGCAAATTGATCAAAAAATATTTTTCTATATTCAATTGATGAAGCAATAGGACTTTTTCTGATATTGTTTTATTTATTCGATCATGTGAAGTGAACAAAAAAACTCGTATCTTTGGATACATCTGAAAAAACACCAAGAACTATTTTTAAATCTACCTTTAAAATTTTTAAAAACCATTCTATACATAGTTTTGAAATGTTTGCTGCTTGGAATAGGCAGGAATTCCTGAAAAGTTAAACCTAATATATATTGGTCTTGAAGTTTAAGAAAAAAAAATTTGCACCCATAATGAATCCAGAAGTCAAATTTTTATTGTGCTTTTTTCTCTATGTGAAGTCAGCCATACTTCCTTGGATAACGTGTTTGATTCACTTCATACGATCAACTATAACTGAAGCTGTTATTAGATAAATTTAGTATTGTTGGTCCAATTCTGTCGGTTCATGTTTGTCGAGATATGATTACTTGTCGTTCACTCGGCTATGGGTACGTTGTTTTTTAACAACCAGCTGATGCTGAACGCGCATTTCATACAATGAATTCTGATCTACTTCGCGATCGTCCAATGCGTATTATGTATATGTATCTTGAAGGGGCTTTCGTTCCATATATTTCCGTTGTTGATTATATTTTTATCACAAATTTAGATAAAATCACCGATTATAAATTTCTCTATGATGTATTTTCAACTTTCGGAAATATTCTATCATGTAAAATTATGACAGATGAAAATCGTCAATCGAAAGGTTTCGGTTTCGTTTGCTTGAGTGCACCAAATGAAGCTACTAAAACTGTTACTGAAATGAACGGTTCAATTGTTGGTTCGAAACCACTTTATGTTGCTTTAGCTCAACGTAAAGAAGAATCTCGTATGAATTTAACGAATCAACATGTGCAATTACCATTTCATAATCGCATGATGTCCTATTTGCCAACACCACGTTGGACAGGAGCTTGTGTAGGTAGATTTACAAATTCAACTGTCATTTCTGGTCTTGATAATGCAACAGCACAAAAACAAATGTTACGCGAGCGATTATTTCCATTGATTCAACAAATCCAACCCGATTTAGCTGGTAAAATTACTGATATGCTTCTTCTCGAAATAGACAATACTGAACTTTGTCATATGCTTGACTCACGTGAATCACTCAAAGCTAAAGTATGTTCATTTAGAACAATGAATTTCTTCTTCTCTCCTTCACTCTTTAGATTGAAAAAGCTGTTGCAGTACTTCAAGCTCATCAAACTGCAACAAATTCTGTTGCTCTATAAAACAAAACAAAAAAGACTCAATAAATTAATGTATTTTTCTTTTCATTCTATGGAAACTAGTGGCTATAATATGCGGCATAAGGACTCTCGATTTAGTTTCCTACCTCAACTTCATAAATCATTCATCGAAATAACATGAATTCTTTCTGAGAACTGAAAAACTCATTTTACATGGCGCTCCCGTTGTCGTCATTCATTCCACCACATTATTTGTGCCAATACTTTTCCATCGCATATTAATTGAAAGTCACTCTTTAGTATGATTACGGAAAATTACAATTCATCATCCATGTAGAACTACTGTTTATCTTCAATTTCATATATTCGAAATTCAAAGAAACTATTATAGTCAGCATTTTATTTTCTCATGCATTTTATCGACCGATACTAGGTATTCAATAGACAGAAAAAATGAAATATTTGAAGCTCAACGTGTATCCAAGAGAAAATCACTACAATATTTGATCGACATTGCGAAAAAAATAGTATAGACAGTCATATAAATATAATCTTTCATTTGTCATACCAAAGCCAAGCGAGAAAAAAAGACTTTTATTTAATTTTAACAATCAAAATAGCACATAGAATCAATTTGAAGAAAAATAAAAATCAATGTAAAATTCGTACCGAAATAAAATCAAAAGATTCCATACAACTTGCTTACACGTTACGTTATTACTTCCGAAACGATGGTGATGCACGGTCAAATGCATTTTTAACATCGCCCAAAGTGGCTTCAAATGGTGTTTTAACATTATTTGCATTGCTATTCATTTCTTCCATCAAACTTCTCAGAAAGCCATGAAGTTCTCTTGGTGTTGTAATTCTGTCAATGATTTTCGCAATTTCCCT
>Ga0209960_1003321_pt1 | contig 14150 bp, 17 predicted proteins | sample ThiBiot_500_plan_2_FD_183947 | JGI IMG/M metagenome (GOLD analysis project Ga0209960, IMG submission 183947) | Wastewater bioreactor microbial communities from Cape Town, South Africa - Thiocy_expt_500_plan (SPAdes) | ecosystem: Engineered > Bioreactor > Thiocyanate-remediating >... | reverse complement strand
TCAATTTCTCTTGAATTTTTTTTTTTATAAAAAAAAAACAAAAACATAAAATTTTTAGGTACATAAGTGTAAATGGATTAAAAGATGTTGTTATTATTGTGTTGGATGAGGAAAATGGAATCTTAACTGTTGAAGATCAATTTGCAATCGACTCCTTAAATCAAGAAGAAACATTTTTACTAAAAACTTGTTGGATTCCAAATTCTCAAGTAATTGATTTTTTTTTTTATTATATGATACCATTGGATTATATCGATATTGATTTATTTTTGATTTCTTTTCTTTCCCCTTAGGTTCATTTAGCAATTATTTCAAGAACTTTCATCAAAATTTATGACCTCTCAACTGATTATTATTCTCCTACTTATTATTTTGTTTTGGAAAATGATGTGCAAAGTATTTCTGATTTTTGTTTTGCTTATCACCCAAACCTTGTTGAAGAGGAAGAAATATCTATGATCTCCTTTATTGTAATCACTACTGCCGGAACTTTATATTCCCAATCCCTTTCAATTGGAGCAAATATGGGCGCTTTACCCTTGAAACAACAAATAAAAGGTGCAACAAATGAAGTCTTTGATCACCCCGTTGGAGTCTCTGTCTCATTTTTCCATCACTTAAATGCACTCATTTACTCATTTGAAAATGGTAAATTTATTTCATTTTTATTTTTTCTTTATTTTTTATTTTTATTTTTTATTTTTTTATTTTTTATTTTATTTTTCGGTTTATTTATCTGAAATTTAAAATAATAAAGGAGATTGTTTTGTTGGAAAGATTGATGATTCTTTTGAAGAAGTTACTCAAATTTTTTCACTTGTTGAAATTAATTCGAACACAACATCAGACCCAAATGCCTTCAAAAGGTTTTTAAAATCAACACCTTTATATAATTGGATTCCAATCCCTTCTAAATTGAATAACATTGTAATGGCTTTGAGCCCTAAATCTGGTCAACTTGTTGCTTTCAAATTTTTAGAAGAGGGAATTGTTGAAGTTCAAGTTCTCAAACCACTTATGGGAGGAAAAATAGATGGAATTAGCTCAAATTCTGAAGGAGTCTTTATTTGGTTAGATAGTGGATGTTTACTCAAGTTTGTCAATGAAATCACCTCAGTTGAATCTTCAAAAACTTTTGAGCAATTATTCTTGAAAACAAAATCATTGGTTCCTTTAAAACAAGAAGAGCCCTCAACATCTCCTCAAACATCTCAAGTAAACAGCACATCATCAAAAAAAAATCTCTCATTTCCTCCTACATTTTTTGAAAATACCAAATGTATTACAACTGATATCACAATCACTGGCTCTGATTTAACTTGTACTTCAGATATAGCAAAAAGAAGACTTGCTTCACAAAGTGACTTCTTAGTTGGACCATCAACAGGACCTTTCTCTTTAATTATTAGTCAAGCAAACCCTGATCTATGTATTGTTGGAATTAGAGTTTCAGTTGGCATGACTAACTCAAATACAATTCCTTCTGAATTTGGAGTTTTTGATCGTTTAATTTCGACAAAGTATTTTTCTTTGCTTTTTCTCTTTTTCTCTCTTTTTCTCTTTTTTTCTCTTGTATTAAACTATCATTAACTCTCAAGGCCTGAAGTTCGTCGTTGGTATGATATTCCTTTTACACTTGAAGAGATTTCTCAATCATCATCAAAAGTCAAACTCACAATTATGCAAGCACATAATAAAGCAAATCGACCAACTATTGATTCTTTAGAGGTATTTAATCCTTTCTTTCAAAAAATCATTAAAAAAAAAAACTAAATTTAATTAATAACTCAGGTTCATGCTTGTAATAAGAAAGATCTTGAAAAGGAACTTTCAAGTTTAAAAACCACGAATCAAAATTCTATTTCAATCAACAATGAAGAAATTACAATCAATAGAGAACCTCAACAACAAATGGCCAAAGTTCAATCAATTTCAATTGCTGAAAAATCTGTTATTAGTGTCATTGAACTGTTAAATCTCATAGAATCAAATTCTCATTCTTTATCAAATGAAATGAAAATTGAAACATTATCTTTCCTCCAAAATATGGTACTTTATTTATTTTATTTATTTTTAAACTTTTATTTTAATACTTACTCAACTTTTCAAACTTAATTAGCTTACTTCTATGGATATTCGAGTTTCTTTACCCGAAGTTGTTGAAAGGATTAAAAAATTAGTGAAAGTTTTAACTGATTCTCAAATCGAATATTATAATATTATTGATCATACTGACTTAATCTATTCACAACAAATTCTTCAATCCTCTACCTTTTCAAATTCTCTTGATTATCAACTACTAACGATTGAAAGGGTTTTTTTTTTTTTTTTTTTTTTTTTTTCCTAAATTTTATTTCACTGTATTCCAAATAATCTAGATTGCATTTTTAAGAACTCATCAATTAACAAATTTCTTATCTGAAAATTTGGATTATATGAAGAACTTTTGTGACTCTGTTTTATCCTCATTAAATAATCAAGAAAGTCTAAACATTGAATCCACAATCTCAAGTTTTGTTGGAGTTTTGATGATATTTGGTTATTACTTGCAAGCTCAACAACAATCCACTGTCATCATTTTTAATTATCTTCAACAATTATTATTCCATAAAAAAATTAGTATCAGTTCTTCAGTTGCTTGTGCTCTTATCCTTCATATCAACTTAACCCTCGAACAACTTCGAACTTCAATCAAAAGGAAAACTGTAATTGAGGAAGAAATTCAAATCACGGATCCAAAATTTGTATTACATGATGAAACTTACCATCAACTACTTGGAGGAGAATTTTATGCATTTCTCTTAGATTGTATTCCTCTTTCTTTTTCAAAAGGAGGAGAACTTTCTTTATCATTTTTCCAAGTTTTACATGCCTTTACTGTGAGTGGTCATAAAATTGATGGAGATCAACGAATTAAGAATGTTGATTCCTTGTTAAACAAAGTATTTTCAGAAAACTTTTTCAACTCTCTCTCCAAAATTACATATGAAACACCAATGACTCTTCAACTTGAAGTAGAAATCCTTTTCATTACTTTTTTGTATCTCTTATTGAGAGGAAAATCTGGTATTTCTTTTTATTTTTATTTTTATTTTTATTTTATTTTTATGTCCTTTTCTCAAAGTTTTGAAAGATTTGAACTTTTCATTAATTTATATATTTTTTCAAAAAAAAAAAAAAAAAAAGGACTTTCAAAAGATAAAACACCAACTATTTCAATCTGCCCAACACCTTCTCTCTCATTACATGTTTTTGATCACTTCTTGAAAAATGACCTTTTATCTACTCTCTATTCATTCCTTAAGAAACTTTTACCTGGATTAAAAGAAAATACATCAAAGTCAAACGAATCTAAGACTGTTAATTATCTTCGTATAGAAAAAGAATCCGATTTCCTTATTGAATCATTTCCACCATTTTTAAGTGAGGAATTTGTCAAGGCATCAAAACAAAATAATAGTTTACTCTCAAATGGCATTCAATTACTTACCGAAACAACTCTTCGTTTTTCAAGTCAAATTTGGTCCATGGTTCCAGAAGAAGCTTTTAATGAATCACAAACAGAAAATTGGAAAAATATTGCTTGCGAATTTATTGCTACTCGAAGTGATCTCTTTGAAAATCACTCTAAACAATTACTTTTTGATATTTGTAAGACTCAAGACATGTATCTTCAAGCTCTTGATCACTTTGAATTTAACTCTTCATTGGAAATTTTAAAGAGTACTTGGGAAAAAATTCAAGATTCTCTTGATCATTCAAATGATTTTTCAATTATTCAATTAAGTTCAAATCTTTCAAAACTTTGTGAATTTGCTTCAAAGAGACCTCAAAATTGGAAAAAATATTGTCTAGAGTCACCCTCAATGTTAACTTATCTTTTTGATTTTATATTTATCTTAGGAACTGAAAGAGCTTTAGCGACTATCAAATTATTAAGACTCTCTCTTTCAGCTTCAAATGCTATTCAATTTTTAAAATCAATTGATGAAACAAAACTAGATTCAAAGAATCAAAAAAATTCTAGAGAAAATATGAAGGTTATTTTTATTAATTTTCTATTTTCTATTTTTTATTTTTGATTTTTTATTTTTTTTGTTTTTATTTTTCAAAAAATGGAAAACTAATTCAAATTGAATAAATTAGTCAAAAAGAAAGATGATCGAACTTGCACAAAGAGATTCTCAAGAAATAGAAGAAAGTAATTACTCTTCAATTGAATCTTCATTAAAGAAAGATAAACTTCAATCCTTATTTTCAACTTTTCTTGTTGATCGTCGAAATTTAACACTTAGACAAGAATGTGTGGAAATGATTTATTGGATCTGGAAAAAAGTTCGATGGGAACATAAAAATCAAATCTTAGAAAGTTGTTTCAATGTATTACCTTTAATCCCATCTTATGGAATTAGTGTTGATGAATTTATGGCCCTTCTTTCTTACTTTGTTCATCGAATTGGAATTGCTTGTAAAGAGGATTCACCACAAAGAGACTCTTTGATTGCCACTAGAACAAATTGTGTCTCAACTATCATTGAAGTTTTTAAAGTTCAAAATAGAGCACTCTTAAATCATCCAAACTCTCATATTTATGAATCTTTAAACAATTATATCCAAGTCTCTGGTTATTACTTAGAATCAGATCCTTGTCTTGCTTGTAACTTCCCAGAACCTCCATTTACTGAAACAACATTGGAATCCATTAAATCTGAAATCAAATATACTGACTCTTCAATGACAATTAGATTTGTTCAAAGATTTACTCTCCAATCATTAACCCTTAACATCTCAGATCTTCGTCAAGCTAAAATGGTCCGTTCTATTGAGTTCTATTATAATAACAAGACAGTAGGAGATATTAATGATTTGAAAAATAAACACTCACTCTGGAAACTTGTTGGCTCCCGTACTTTATCAAAAGCTCAAACTCATTTAGTTTTTACATTTGATACTCCAATTGATGCAACTAATTTTATGATTACCTTTAGTTCATTTTATGAAAATGCAACTGCAACAGAGAGATTAACATGTCCTCGCTGTAATCGTGTTGTCTCTGATCGTCATGGAATTTGTAGGAATTGTCATGAGAATGCCTTCCAATGTAGACATTGTAGAAATATAAACTATGAAAATCTTCATGGATTTTTATGTATAGATTGTGGATATTGTTCTTATGGAAAATTCATTTTGACCTTTATGTCCAAAGCAAGTTATGCAGTTGACTTAATTGAAACTGAATCTGATGAAAAAAAATGTTTAAATTTAATTGAGAAGGATTCAAAAGCTGCTAGGTTATGTGTTCAACAATTACAGGCATTAAAAAGACCACTTGAACAAGCCCTTTCAGGGTTTGTAAATAAGAAAGATAAAGACTTGGCTTCAGGTGATAAGATTGCAACTCTCTCAGAAATTTATACAAGGGAATGTAGAGCCCTCTCTGAAGGACTCTCAAAACTTATCAAGACCCTCTCAGCTGCAAGGAAAGAATTATTACGTTATAGTTATGAGATTAAAAGAATCAGTAAAAGAGATATTCAAGATATTTCAGGTGAGAGTAGAGGGGCATATACTTGTTATGGTTGTTTATTTGCTTTCGCTCAAAGGACCCTCCAATTACTTGGAGACATTTCTAGAGATGATTTTAATAGATCCTTCCTTGTCTCTCATAACTGTGTTGAAGAGATATTAGATTTGAATTTAAGGAGAGGTGGTATTCAAGGAACAGAGCAAGCAATTGAAGTTTTATGTTCTCTTGTTGAAGATAATCGTGAAGGAACAAATCGATTACATTCAGTCTTGAAAAAGAAGATTAACTTTTTCCATGAAAACTTGTACTCTTTAGATGTTTCAAATATTGGTCCTGAGGTAACATTATTAACTCGGCTCGCCCTTGTTGAAGATACTTATTGGGAAGAACGCTTAAAGATTGTTTTTGAATTGTTCTTTTTATCAATTGAAAAGGGCTCTTCAAATCCACTTGTCCTCGATAAGATTATTTTACCCTCTTTATCAGTTATTGTTCAATTATGTACCCCAATTGAACCAAAATCTGGAGAAAAATCTTCAGAAAATCTCAACTTCCAAATTCCTCATCAAGAAAAAGCTCCACCAATTTCATATCATGAATGGAAGAGCTCCCCAAGGACTGAATCACCTCAAATTATAACTGAATTAACTGTAACTGAAAGTTCAAATGCTCCAAATGGTCATCTAACTCCCCCTCATCATCATCAAACCTCAACTCCAACATTTAAAGAATGGGTTGATAAAATGGGATTAATAAGTGAATCTGATTCTCAAATAGATCAAACTCAAAATTTAGCTCGTAAATACTTTAATAAATGGAGAGCTAATATCAAGAAAAGGAGAAAAAATTCTGTTCCTCAAACCTCACCAATTAAATCTTTATTTGATAGTAATTGGGTGACTCGTTTACTTTTAAATCCTGTTTCTCAACCTATTAGACATCAAACCGTGAAATTAATTAGGTTTTTTTTTATATTATTTTTATTTTTATTTTCTTTCTTTTTTTTCTAATTGAATTCACTAATAATTTATTTGTTTTATAGAGCACTCACTGCAAGTAGTTCCAGTTCTAGAATTCATTTCTTACAACTCCTTTGCTCAATGTTACCTCATACTTCTCTTGTTGGAGAAAATTCTGCTGAATTCTTTTCAATCTTTAATCAATTTCTTGATTTTATTGATTTAAAATTATATCTTATCTCAAAAGGATTCTTGAAAGAAATTTGTACTCTTATCGGCCATGAAGTTCAATATATTTCTTCTTTAGATGCAAAGGATATTTATGCTGAAATTGATTTATCTCAAGGATATGTATTGAAAGAATTTGTAAAGATATTAGTTGGACTCTTAACTATTCCAATGATTAAGATGAAATTTAAACAAGAAAAACTGGTTGGAGTCATTCTTGATGATTATTTGGCCCTTCGTTCTCTTGTTTCTCAAAAATCTAAGGTAAAAAAAATTCATTTTATTCAACAAAAAAAAAAAAAAAAGAAAGAAATTGAATTAACTCTTTTTTTTAAAAAAAAAAATTGTAGCTCACTGAAGATTGTTCTGTACTTTTATTAGATCTCGTTGAACAAATTACTTCAACCTCTGAACAAGATAAAGATGATTTTATTGAAGCTTGTGTTAGATCTTTGGACAAATATTCACATACAAATGATACTCGAACTCCACTTTTTATTTTTGAAAGGTTATGTAATCTTATTCATCCAATTATTCCTGAAGTTGATTGCTATTTAATTCTTGAAAAAACTCCCTCCCAAGAAGATTTTATCCGTGGTATGATGACTAAGAACCCTTATTTAAGTTCTGATATTGGAGTTACAATGAGAGATGTTAAAAACAAAGTTAGTTTTTTTTTTTTTTTTTTTTTTTTTTTTTTTAAAAAAAAAAAAAATACTTAGATTTGTACAGATTTGGAATTATATGGTCTTCTTGAAGATGATAACGGAATGGAGCTTTTGGTTGATGATAAGATTATTTCATTGGACCTTAAAATTAAAGTTTGTTTTTTTTTTCCTCCATCTTTCCCTTTTCTCTCCCGTTTCTCATAAAATGACAAATAAAAAATTTTTAGGATATTTATGAACAAGTTTGGAAAAAATCTAGAGAACAAGAAAATGAAGAAGGGGAAGAACCTGGAAGAAATATACGAGGTGGAAATAGAGGTGGAAGAGGAAGAGGTGGAAATAGAGGAAGAGGAAACAGAGGAAGAGGAAATAGAGCTAGAGGAAATAGAAGAGATGAAGAAGATGTTGAAGAAAATGAAAGTGAAGAAGATGGAATGATGGTTGTTTATAGGTTACAAGGACTTGATGGAGAAGCAACAGAAGAGAGAATCGATCATTTAGATGAAAATAATAATGAAGAAGGAGATCCTGAAGAAAGTTAGATTCTTTTTTTTCTTTTTCTTTTCTTTTTTCTTTTTTTCTTTTTCTTTTTTCTGTTTCTTTTTTAAACAATTTACATCTTCCAAAAGTTTATAAAGCAACTGCTATTCTCGGTAAAACTCGTGGTCTCCACCTTTGTTTAGATTACTTAGATAAAATTAAGGATTTAAATTCTGAAAAAGAGGTTTTTCTTTTCTTTCTTCATTTTTTTTTTTATTTAATCACAATAATAATAATTTTTATAATATAGTTTTTAATGCTTGTATTGAGACTTCTTTCTTATTGTTGTAAAATTAAAGAAAATCGTAAGAAATTATGGGAATTAGATGCTACTCGTCCATTGGTTTCAATTATTTCATTTTTTCTTTTTCTTTTTATTTCTGAGGAAAAAAAAACATTTATTTAATTATTTAACTTTTTATTTTTAGGTTGAAAAATTGAAAGCCTCATTTTCAGTTGAATTTCAAAGTGTTTCAGATGATATTTCTCAAGCTTTATTGGCAATCATTGAAAGCGTTGTTGATGAAGCAAATACAACAGATGTTGAACCTCTTTCTGTTGAAAAAGATAGTGCCCATATGACTGTCATTTTAGAGAAACTTTCATCACATTATGTTCCTTCAGGAGTAAAACCAAAACAAGTTGTAAAAACAATGACCCGAGTCATCCCATTTTTAACTTATGGAGTAGAAAAAACAATGTCCATTTTAGTAGACTACTTTAACCCTCATTTATCTTTAACTCTTCAACCCTCTTCTCAAGATAAAACAGATGACTCAACTTTACAACAAAGTGTATTTTATCTTAATTGTTTTGTAAACATTGTAGAAAATATTAAACTTGATTCAAATGGAGCAAAATTAAAGGATTATTTACTTTCAAGAGGTATGATAAATTTAATTATTTTATTTATTTTGGAAATTGATAAAAATAAATATAAATAAATAAAAACAGGAATCGTTGATAAATGTTTAGATTATATTGTTAATAATAATTACGACCAAGAACTTCAAACCCAATTAGAGAAAGAAAAATCTTCTTCACAAGAAAGTAATGACAAAGTATCGGACAAGAAGACTGAAGAAGAAAAAGAAAAAGAAACATTAAATCAAAAAGAAGAAGAGAAAAATGAAAAAGATGAGAAAGTTGGAGAAAAAAGTGAAGAAGAAAAAGTTGAAGAAAAGGAATTATCACAAGAAGAAAAAGATGCAATTGAGAAAGAAAAACTTGAGAAAGAGAAAAAGGAAAAAGAGGAACGTGAGAGATCAATTTTAGAAAAATGGAAAACAAAATTTGTTTCACTTCCTTATATTCCTCATGTATTAAAAATCTTGGATCAACTATCATCTGGTCATAAACAAACTTGTAAATATATTCATGATCGAGAAACTGTAATTAAGACTCTTCATTTAATTGAACATATTACCTCCGAACAACAAGTTGGTATGAAATTCATTTTCATTAATATTTTCCAATTTTATTATTAATCCATTTTTTTTTGTAAGAATTAAGAAAAATTAATGATTTTTTTTTTTTTTTCTCAATTAGGTCCTCTAGCTGAAGCCCTGTTAGATAAATTAAGAGAAGGAGACTCTGATGTAGCATTAACGGTTGATAAAGTTAGAAATGAGACAAGAGATGAAAAGAGAAAGAAAGCTTTAGCTCAAAGAGAAAAAATGTTAGCTGATATGGGTTTTGTAATGAAATCTCATGAATTAGGTGGAAAAATTCTTTCTTCAGTTAAACCAAAAGGAATCGAAGAACTTGAAGGTTTTTTTTTCTTTTTCAATTAAGGTTTTTTAATGAAAAAAAAAAAAAAAAATTGAATTTCTGTTTTTTTTTCAATTTCTTTAGATGAACAAGGATTTGTTTGTGTTGTATGTCGTGAAGGATATAAATTTAAACCACAAGAACTCCTAGGTATTTATACTTTTAGTAAAAGAATTGATGTTTCATTGGGAGGTCCAATTTCAAGACAAGAAAAGTTTTTTTTTTTTTTTTTCTTATTTTTCTTTCAAGATGTTTGAATAAAATAACTTAACTACTGATTCATTTTATAGATGTTATAGTACAGTTACTCATTTCAATTTAATTCATATCAAATGTCATAATGTTGCTGCCAAAGCTGATAGGAACGCAAAACAAACAAGAGAAGAATGGGAAGGAGCAACTCTTCGAAACTCAGATACTAAATGCAATAATTTATTCCCCATTCTGGTAAAAAGCTTTTCCTTTACTTTACTTTCTTTTAAAATTCTTTCTTTTTGACTCATAAATTGATATTTAAACTTTTTCTCTTTCTCTCTTTCTAGGGACCACAAACACCAGAAAATGTTTATAATGAAGCATTTGATCATTTCTTCCATAGATTAAATGAAATTGCATCAAATAGTTCACCAAGATTCCGTCTCTTAGTTCATGATATGAGATCTTTATTATTACGTTTTTGTTTTGGAGAATCCTTTTCTGTAGATTCACTTGGTGGTGGAAGGTTTTTATTTTTTTATTTTTTGATTTTTTTATTTTTTTATTTTTTATTTTTTATTTTTTCTTTTTTAATTCTTTAAATTCTTCTTTGAAACTAATTTAATTAATAAATTGTAAATGAATTTAGGGAGAGTAACATCAAATTCTTACCTTTTATGATTCAAATGGGAATTCAAATCCTAGAAAAATGGCCATCTGATACTTATGAAGAATCACTTAATCAATTTTTATTAGAGAAAAGAGAAAAATATTATCCTTCAACATTAGACCCTGATGATGTTTGTTTTATGTTAGTTCAATCCCTTTTCTTCCGTTCTTCACAACAATGGAATGAAATTAAAAATGAGATGCTTGTGCGATTACTTCTTCTTGGACATAAACGTTTCAAATCTCAAAACCCTAAATTAGAATTAGATCCAGTATCGAACCCTAAGGATTCTTTCCAAGCTTTGAAACCTTTCTTATTTTTCTATTTCTTTATCTCTCAAATCCATAAGATCTTTGCAACTATCCTAAAACAAGGACAACCATCTTCTTCTACTCCTGAAGTTTCAAGTTCAGGTACATCAGATTCAAAAGGGAAAGGAAAAGTAGGAAATGCTGTCCAACAATCCCTTAAAAACATGTTAAAAGAAAATTCCTTTTTATTAGTTCCCAAATTTGTAGACGTAATTTTTTCTTTTTTTTTTCCTTCCGATCTCAAACAACTTTATGACATTTTCTTTCTTTTTTTTAGTTGCTTAAAACCTTTGAGGATGAATTAACTGTTATTGATACCTTCCAAGAAATGTTTGATGTTCTAGACATTCTTTCCTTAGCTTTAGAGAAACATTCCTCGTGTGAAGAGTTTGTGAAAAGTTTATTAGAAGAGCAAAAATTGATCAAATAAACCTCAATCCTCAAATATCAAGTTTCAAATCATTTTTGAAATTCAATAATTTTTTTTTTTCAATTTGACTTTCAAATTAGATCAAAGATTCTGTTCAAATTTCAAGTCTTTCAAAAAGAATCAAAGAAGAACGAAAGAAGACTCATGAACTTACATTCTACAAAGCTTACACTTCAAGAACTAAAATCCTGTCAACACAATCTTGATTCACGGAACAATTCAATGAAAACAATTCATTTTTCATCTCTGTAGAACCCAAATTATTTTTGATTGTTCTATCTTCTTTTTTCATCAACTTTTTTCAAAAAGAACAAGAAGAAGAACAATTATCTTATTGAATCAAATGGAATAAGGTTATTGTGAATCACAAAAAATTCAAAAACAAAAGGTTCAAAGGTTTTTTTAAATAAAAAAAAACCACCCAATTTCCAAATCAAAAACAGCACAAATCAATTATTAATTTCTATTTATTTTATTCCCTTTTTGAAATAAAATACTGTTTTTGTTTTTTTTTTTTTTGATTTCAACTCAACCCATCATCTTCTTCATCATCCCATTATATCATCCATTATCACTTTCATTCATCATCTCTTTATAATCTCACAACATTAGCAACTATATTTTATTGAAATTATTTCATTTGGTAGAGAATTTTTTTGGTGTATGTTTTATATATATACTTTCATGGGAGAATTTCAATAATAACCTGTCGACTTTGAAAGACTTTTACCTTCTAATCATTCTTTATCATTCATTTATTTAATCAATTCTAATTCATTTTTTATTGTAATTTTATAATTCATTTCATTGTAATTTCATAATATTTCGAACTAATAAATGTTATTATTGTGGATGTTTTTTTGTGTTTTTTTATAAAGGATGAATTTTGAATGAATTGAAACAAATATAAATAAATAAATAAATTGTAAACTACTATGAACTGAATACTTTGATTAGAATTGTTATAATTTATAGAAGAATAATAAGATGTTGTATTATCATCATTTAGAATTAGAGGAATAATTCAATCATTTTTATAATTTAGAATCAATAATTATTTAGAAAGTTGAAAATAATAATAATCTTTGTTAAATAATAATAATCTTTGTTAAATGATCATATTTTAGTTATAATTATAAGAATTATAAGTAACAATAAGAATTGTTATAACAAGAGAGTTAGACTTAAATATTAAATATTGATATTAAAACTATGAAATAGAATTCAAAAGATTATTATAAATCAAACAAAAAAGTTAAATAAATTGATGAATTATAAAAACAATAAATATTATAAATGATGAATTATGGAATGATTAGAAATTTATTTATTAGAATAATGTATATTATTAAGAATTATTTGTTAACAATTCAATGAGTTGAATAGAATGAATGAATTATAATGGTTAAGTTAACTGAAACAATTAAATATTTAATATTTAATATTTAATAGGTGTTAAAAGGGATGGCTCAACCAAAGACTAGAAGAATTGCTGTTCTCGGTGAAAGAGCTGTTGGTATGAAAATATACTTTTACTTTACTTGTTAATAATTAATATTTACTTCTAATTATAATTATAATGGAAAGCTCATGAACTAATGAATTTTTATTGACATTAGGAAAATCCTCTTTGACCATTCAATTTGTGGAAAATCATTTTGTTGATTCATATTATCCAACAATTGAAAATACTTTTACAAAAGTTATCAGATATCGAGGACAAGAGTTCCAAACTGAAATTATTGATACTGCTGGACAAGTTGATTTCTTATTTTTATTTTTATTCTTCTTCTTTTTCAATTTTTTTTTTAAAAAAAGAATTTAATTTCAATAATTTATTTTCTATTTAAATTGAAAAAAAAAGGATGAATTCACAAATATGAACCCAAAACATGCTACTGGAATTCATGGATATGTTATTGTTTATTCAATTACTCAACCAGAAACTTTAGAGAATTGCAAAGCTATTCGTGACAAAATTTTGGATTTTACTGGAACAAATTGGGTTCCAATCGTACTTGTTGGCAATAAAAATGATTTACATTTACAAAGGTAAAATTTCATTTAAATTATTTTATTTTATTTTTTTCTTGAGATACTTTGTTAAATGTTGTAAAAATAGGAAAGTAAGTGTTGAAGAAGGACAAAAATTGGCAAGTGAATGGAATTGTATTTTTCTTGAAGCTTCAGCAAAACACAATTTAAATATCAGTAATTTTCATTTTTTTTTTTTTTTTGAAATATTTACATCAAGAACAATTCTAAATTTTTTCATTTTTTCAAAGGTAAAATCTTTGAAGAAGCAGTGAATGAAATCGAAAAGGCCCAAAATCCAAAACCGCAAAAGGAGAATGATTGCACTATACTTTGAGAACTTGAAAATCATTTACTCACTAATATTTGTACATACATACTTTTTTTTTCAAAACAAAGGATCTCTTTCTCTTCGACTTCATTTTTTCACACTTTTTTTTTTTAAACTTATTCAAACTTATCTTCTAAAAAATTTTGAGAAACTAAACTCTCCCCTCCGAAAATAAACTATCCCCAACTCCCTGCTTACTTACACCCCTCCTCAAATATTTATTTTTCAAATCTACAAAGTGGGTTGACTGAAATCCCAATTCCTCCCTGCAATCCATCAATACAACAATTTTAAAAAGTGGAGTCGACCTTGCAGATCAGCTTAGGTCTTATAATGTCATCGTCATTGAAGCAATTGAATGAACATCACCTTTTTTTAATTAATGTTACTATTGAAAATGGAACGAAAAAAAAAAAAGGTGATGTTCATTCAATTGTATAATAGATATCGATATCGTTCCATTTTCAATAGTAAAAAAAAAAAAAAG
>Ga0209960_1003320_pt1 | contig 14150 bp, 8 predicted proteins | sample ThiBiot_500_plan_2_FD_183947 | JGI IMG/M metagenome (GOLD analysis project Ga0209960, IMG submission 183947) | Wastewater bioreactor microbial communities from Cape Town, South Africa - Thiocy_expt_500_plan (SPAdes) | ecosystem: Engineered > Bioreactor > Thiocyanate-remediating >... | reverse complement strand
CAAGTGGAAAACGATGAATTTTTAGCGAATTTAGTCGTCAATTGTTTAAGAACGTGTCCGGATTTGTTATCGACCGTTTGGAAGACGATTTCGAATGAATTTGGATTGAAAAATGAAAAATTTGTGGCAATTTTGCGAGAGCAGAAGAAATTAACCGAATGGAACGAGATTTCGATGAGTTTTGACGAAATTTGAGTGAAAAAAAACGACAATTCGGTTTTTGGCGGAGGTCGTCGAGAGAATTATCCAAGCGTTGGACGTTTTACAGCAGTTACCGTTGGTATGTGACAAGGAATTGGCCATTCAGGATTATCAACAAACGATTCTTCGAGTAAGAGACCGAGTTTTGCTTTTTAAACAGAATTTCGAGGTTTAAGGTTAAAAAAACATTGATTTTCACGAAATTTCGCGTTTTTAGATCGAAAATACAATTAAAGACAGAGAACTTTCATTTTTGAGGTCAAAAAAACATTTTAGAAGAGAGAATTTTTTGTTTTTAGATGGGAAAAATGGTTTAGACGAGAGAATTTCGCTTTCTTCGATTAGAAGTGTAGGTTTTAAGTGAGAATTTTCATTTTTGAGGTCAAAAAAACATTTTAGAAGACAGAATTTTCTGTTTTTAGATGAAAAAAATGTTTTAGGCGAAAGAATTTCGCTTTCTCAGATTAGAAGTGCAGTTTTTAAGAGAGAATTTTCATTTTGAGGTCAAAAAAACATTTTAGAAGACAGAATTTTTTGTTTTTAGATGAAAAAAATGGTTTAGGCGAGAGAATTTCGCTTTTTTAGATCAGAAGTGCAGGTTTCAAGTGAGAATTTTCATTTTTGAGGTCAAAAAAACATTTTAGAAGACAGAATTTTTTGTTTTTAGATGAAAAAAATGTTTTAGGCGAAAGGATTTCGCTTTCTCAGGTTAGAAGTGCAGTTTTTAAGCGAGAATTTTCATTTGGGATGTCAAAAAAACATTTTTTTTGACTGGAAATGAAAGTTTTAGAGCGAAAAATGGTTTGAATAGAGAGAATTTTACGATTTTCAAGCAACAAGAGAGAAAAGTTTGTGATTTTGACGGCGAAAACGAAGTGTCAACGTGGAAAATCTGTTCTCGTCATTTCGAATGACATTTTGCAAGTGTTCGAATCGATCTTTCAAGTTCAAGAGATCGTCATGTCTGTTTTGTTCGATTATGGCTTTGTTCTTTGGTTACAACCGATCATTCAAATATTGTCAGTTTTTATAACAATTTCCTTCTTTTAAAACGATCTTTGTTTAATTCTTGAGGGTGAGGGTGAATGTTTAATGATTTTAACATCGATTATCGACTTATGATCATCAAGTTCTTCTTCTCGAATTCTATGCTGTTCTCCTCGTCTTTATTCGACGATTGAAAAATGAAATGTAAAACAATTAGAGAGAAACACTAGTTTTACGTTTTGTGCTTTTAGAAATCTTCTGTCGACACTTGACGATCGATTTTCTTGGCTTCGAACAAGACTTTAAACATATCTTCGTTTTTCTTTAACCAATCAACTTTCAAAGAACAGACTGAACTTTTCTTCTTTATTTAACTCAGGATAAATAAATAAAATACGTCTAAGACATGAAAACATTTGCTTTTTCATCATGATCTTCATAAGTTATTGCATGATTTTATTTCTTCTGAGGCTAATTTTAGGTTAATTTTTGTCTTTTTCGAATGTTTTCAACGAAAATAAACTTTTGTTTTCCAAAGGTCAATCGTATAATCAACCGATATTTCCGACGAATTCAACTTGGAATCAAAATGCAACGACATTTGCAAATAGTGGTCAAATCGGGTCAGAACCTTGCGGTTTGTACATTGATACGAATAATTCAATTTATACAATCAATTGTGACAACGGACGAATTCTCATTTGGATGAATAATTCCAATGATCCAAATTTGATTTTATATACACAATTATCATCATACGCATGTTCAATATTTGTAACAACAAATGGACAAATTTATGTTGGAGATTTTCCTTCAATTAAACAAATAATTCAATTCTCAAATTCATATTCAAATCAAACCACTACTATCGCGAATGTTTCTTCTTACTATATTTCTGGTCTTTTTGTTGATCTTAATAATACTTTATATTGTTCAATGGATTATGGACATCAAGTTGTAAAAAAATCGTTAAATTCAAATTCATCAACAATGATAACAGTTGCTGGAAATGGTTCTGTTGGTTCTACTTCGAATTTGTTAAATAAACCAAATGGAATCTTTGTTGATACGAATTTTGATTTATATGTTGCTGATTCGAATAATAATCGAATTCAATTATTTCGATTAGGACAACTAAATGGAATTACAGTTGCAGGAAATACATCTCCAAATCTAACAATTTCACTTAACTGGCCAACAAACGTGATTTTGGATGGAAATAAATATCTTTTCATTACAGATTGTGGCAATCATCGAATAATTGGTTCAGATGAAAATGGTTTTCGTTGTATTGTTGCATGTTCGGGATCAGCAGGCTCAGGATCCAATCAGTTGAATATTCCACTCAGTATCGCTTTTGATAGTTTTGGAAATTTATTTGTTGTCGATTACGATAACAATCGAATTCAAAAGTTTCGTTTATTATCAAATTTATCCAATAGTAAAAGAAAAACAACAACGATTCTTTCATACATGTCCAATTTGAAAATTGAATTCAATTGAAATTTCAACTTTCAATTTTCAATTTTCAATTTTCAACTTAAGGGTTGAGGGTGAGGGCGTCTCTTTGTGAACGTAGAAAATTGAAAATTGAAAGTTTCAATTGAATTCAACTTACAAATCGGACACTACTGCGATTCGATATTTTCATTTGATTATTTAGCTCCAACACCAACCACATCAACAATTTTAACATCAACTACAACAATAACCACGTCAACAACAACAACAACTTCAACATCATCATCAACAACCTCAACGTCAACAACAACATTAACGACATCAACAACAACAACCACGTCAACATCCACGACAACAACAACAACAACATCAACCTCAACATCAACATCAACATCATCATCAACAACCTCAACGTCATCAACAACAACAACCACGTCAACATCAACAACATCAACAACAACAACAGCAAATGTAAATGAAAGTAAATCGTCGAAGGAGAAATTGAGAAAGAAAAGTTTTGTTTTGTTAAAATGTTAGCGTGTCGATCTCCTCAAATAATTTTAATTCCCAGTGGTTCAACATTAATAAATCCTTTGAAATTTCGTCGAAGTCAAGATTTTTATATCGTTTCTTTGATCGAATTGAATTGTAACGATTCAACATCAATTCAAACTCAATGGATTCTAAAGAATAATTCGAATATAATTTCGTTCGATTCTGAAATCGAAACAACATCGAGTGAATTATTTATTCCAGCAAGAAAACTTCCTTTCGGAGCCTTCGAACTTGAATTAACAGTCACAATGACTAAATATTCAACATTAAAAAGTTCTTCATCAGTTTATGTTGAAATAACTCCATCAGGAATCACAGCAAATCTTGTTCAATTAGGAACTTCAATGATCACAAGTGGATTCGATCAAGATCTTCGATTAGATCCAGGATCTTATTCGATTGATCTCGATGAAAATACTTTTGATAAAGATGTAAGTTGAGTATTAAAATAATTCGAATTGATTTCAATTTTAATTGAAAAATAGAAATGGATTTATAAATATTATTGTCGAATTTATCCAACATTTAATTTCCCAAATTTAAATGGTTTTTTATTAACAATTGACGATCAAACAAATGGTTCTTCGGCTCCTTCGTGTTTAACGAATCGAACTGGATTTCGATTTGATAATTCGATTAATTCTTCATTGACAATTCTCTCTAAATCACTTCAATCGAATCGAACTTATCAATTTATGGTTCAAATGACAAATATTTTAAATTCTTCTCAACAGGCGACAGGTTATGTTCTTGTCAAAATAGAAAATACTCGTCCACAAATGATCGCAATCGGTTGTGTGATCGTAACTCTTTGTTCTCCGAATCTCGAATATCAATTTGTAAATCCAACAACTCAAGTTGCTCTTTTTTCTCTTTGTATTGGAAATTGTTCTTCAATTCAGAAAATCATTTGGAATGTTTATTCAGGACAATCGAATTCTTCTCTTTGGATTTTATTTAATCAAACTCAAAATTATTTCTTCGGCAAGAGTTCGAGTAATTTCACTGTCTTAAATCAATTATTTATTCAAAATCCAACGATTCTATTTTGGAAATTTGAAGTTGTTTATTCATTTCCAAATGAAACAAGTACAAGTGCTTTGCAATTTGTGATCAATCAACCTCCTGAAAATGGTTCTTGTTCGATTTCTCCATCAAATGGAACAATAACAACTTTGTTTGAGATCGCTTGTCCAAATTGGTTTGATGAAGATGGAATTAAAGATTATTCTCTTTATTCTTTGCCAAATCAATTGATGATCGCTTTTTCAAGTTTTTCATCTTTTCAAGTTTATTTACCTTCAGGAGAAAATCAAATTTTATTTATTGAAATTCGAGATCAATTAAATTGTTTAACTAAATTTAATCTTTCCTCGATTTCAGTTCGAACAGATTCTCAATTGAATACGAATTTACTTTCAACTGGAAACCAGAATGTTGTCTCACAATTATTAACTTCTTTTTCTCAACAATTTAATCAAATAAATCAACAAAATATTGATAAAGCTGTTTCGAGTGGAATTCCTCTTTCAACTATTTCAATTTCATCTTTAACTACTCAAAATCAACCTACGAACAGTTCGTTGAATCAATCAGCTCTTATTGAATTCGAAAAAGAATTAAATTCTCAATCGGAAATAAGAGAATATTTAATTTCTTTTACAAAAACTCTTTCAATAACAACATCAAATAGTATTAAATTACAATCTTCATCATTAGTTCAATTGACTAAATCAACAAATCAATTAACTCGAAACACGATTTCAGTTGCAGCTGATCGATGTTTTCGATTAACTTTAGCTTTACAATCGATTTCGATGAAAATTTCTCAAGAAGATGCTGAAGTTTGTTCAACTCAATTATTTCAATGTGCTTCGAATCTTTTATCAGCTGTCAATGGTCCTTTACAACAAAGAACGACGATTTTAGATTTAGATTCTAAAAGAGCAACAGAATTCCCTGAAGATTACGAAACAGATTTAGAATCTGAATGGATGAAAATCAATCTTTTAAATGAAAATGAGAAAAATATTTATCAACAAAAAGAATTAGCAAATCGAATTCAAAATCAAGTTAAAGAAATAATCTCTCGTTTGAATTCAATTTTAAATATTCATTTAAATGTTGGTCAACAATCGTTTGTCAATACTTCTGAAGTTTTGATGAGTTTACAAAGTGAAACAATTGAGTCTCTTTCGAATCAAACATTTGCCAATGGAGCTATTCGATTCCCTGAAATCGTAACAAATCAAACAAAAAATTCGATTCGAATTCAATCGAAAGTCGAACCTTTAGCTTCGTTTTCTAATTCAGCAAATACAAATGTTTCTCGTTCGATTTCTTTTTCTCTTTTTGATTCGAATGGAAAAGAAATTTCTCTCGATTATCCAATAGAAATCTTCATTCCTCGAGATCCAAATCGAATTCTTCCTCCAATGATTCTTCAAAACGTCACGTCTCGTCAACAATTATTCAATTTCCATTATGTTAACATCACAACTATTCTTTCGATTTCAGTTCATATCGAAATCGAACCTTTGAATTCATCAGTTGGTTATTTATTAATTTATAAATTCGATAAAATTCCTAAATTAAATGAAATCGATGGTTGGACTATTTTTTGTCCTTCGACTTTTCACAATTATTTCGTTGATAATGAACAAACTCGAAATCATAAATCTTTAGTTTTCGGTTTACGAGAATTAAATTCCTCTGAAATCATTTCTTATTGTTCAAATAACAATCCTCAACTGAATCCACCAATTACAAATGAAAGATTTAATTTTACTTCAAATTACGCATTGAGAGTTTATTCATCTGGTTGTTATTTTCTCGATGAAAACAATGAATGGAATGATCGAGGACTTCGAGTTGGAAATAAGAGAAATCATGATCAAACTCATTGTTTAACTGAACTTAATTAAATATTTATTGTTCTTTGCTCCTTTTTAAGGCGGCTGACTGCAGTTTATTGCAGCAAGACGACTTATTGCTTTTAATTTGCTTAGTTGCCTAACAAAATTCTTCTTCTTCTTCTTCTTCTTCCTACGCACGCATGAATCACATTTCAATTACGCCAACCTTTCTAAGTAGTTGTCCATCATTTTGAAAAGAAAAAAATCTATTCCGAATCAGGCTTGCCAAATCTCCTGATTTTTTAACTTTTCTCCTGATCAAAATTCTCCTGAATTCAGGAGCTGATTTTAAAGATTTTCTACTGATTTCTCCTGATTTTCGAAATTTCGAAGAATTTTAATTTTCAAGCAGTGAAGGAGATTTTAGATGATACTAAACTGAGCATAGTGCCAGAAGATTGTAAAGTCTGAAATAATTTTCTTCTAAGTATAGAAGACAATAATTCAAATGAGTTCTATGAATAAAAAGAACAGAATGATCATGAGCAATATTGAACAATGTTGAATTTGTAATACAAGAGTATTTTCGCTCAGTAGAACAAAATGAACATTGACTGGAAACTGTTTGATTGAAATGAATCCTTTCAATTTCGTGATTATATAAAGAGTTAAAGTCTGAAAATCTACAAAAGTGAAATATTTAAGAAAACATCCAATTTTGACTCTACATAAAAATGGTTTAGTCAGTTTAACATTATTACGTATACTTTCTCTAACGGAAACGTTTTCAGTTCGATAAAATGAATGTTGTACAAACACAAAGTATTTCTTTTAAATAAACTTAATTGTTTTTCAGAAAAGATTGCATATGTACCTACCTATCTATGTATACTCATGAGTAGATTTCTGTTTGTTTGTTTTTTCTGAAGAGAATATAGTGATCTTTAATTGGAATCAAAAATAGATTTGCTAAATATGGTTGTTTTCGAGCGGTTCACAAAACTAGTAAGACTACAAGTTTGTGTATTGAAAGAATTTAATTTGATCGAAATTCACAAAATGATTTGATCTTATGAGTGCGTCTTTGACAAAAAATATTTCGATTCATTTCGAGAAAAAAGATGATATGCATATCCGTGTTTTCGAGACGTAGAATTGGAATAAAATGATTGATTTCATTCGAAAGACGCTCATTTACTTCGTAAATCCCAAAAAGAAAACTTCCTGATTTTTCGTAAAGAACTACTGATTTTTAAATTTTGGATTTGGCAACCCTGTTCCGAATCCTCAGAATCTGACAAACAATATTCTCAAATCTGTTTTTCGAAATTCAAGGTCGTTCGGGAAATCTAAGATATACAAAATGACTAATTAGCATATTATAGTTTCGCCTTATATGGTCATATATGACTCATTTTTAATTGACCATTGATACGTCACATGGCTTATACATACACGATTTAATTAAATTTGTTGAAATTCAAGTTTATCCACTGAAGAGTCTTTTAGAAAAAGAGAGATGAAGTAATGGCTGTTAGAGATCTTTCCTAAAACTTATTCTTCAAGTGATCAATGAGATTAGAAAAAAGCACAACGTATGTCTTTGACTGATATTCTAACTCTATTTGTTTTAACTCTTGCACATTAGGGAATTGCAGTCAGCCGCCTTATCTACTCGGCTTTGTCTCGAGTGGAATTCTAGTTAAATATTTATCTTTTAGAGTTTTTCAGACAATAAAACACAAATGAATTTTATCTTAAATATTTTCCTGAATTAGTGTTGTCGGAAACAATTTTAGTTCTATTTATTTGATTGTCGAACGATGTACCTATAACAGACAAATTTAAATTTAAAGAAATGACATATCACTCTAAAAGTTAGTATTTTTAATTTATTCTGATCGTTGAGAATGTTCTTTTCACTTTGATACATTCAATCAAATTCTTTGATGAATGTCATTTGTTTTTGTTTTGTTTTATTACGAAATCAAATAAAGATTTGTCCTCGATTGACAAAGAAATGATTTTCATCAAAATCATTTATTTTTCTTCACGATGAGTTTTCACTTTTTCTATTCGTTCGATAAATTCAAAGTTTAAATAGTTTTATTTTTGAAAATGAAACTTTTCTTTTCCAAAGGTCAATCGTCGAATCAACCGATGTTTGTTTCCAATTCAACTTGAAATCGAAATTATTTTCCAATTGGGACAAGTCCTTTCGCTTTGTACATTCATACGAAGAATTCGTCGAGAAAAAGAAAACATCGACCGGTGATTCAACGATTTCATTACGTTAATTAACAAAAAAAGCAAAGCAAAATAAAGACTCGAAATGAATTAAGTTAAGTAACAATGAGTTTGAGAAAGATTCGTTTTTCGACCAACTCGTAATCCATCTGATTTCCATTCGTTTTCTTTATTTAAATAATAACAACCGGAGGAATAAACTCGATATTCATATTCTTGATTCTCGCCTTCTTCTAAACCAAAGATTAGAGTTCGATGACCAACTGTTTGTTGATTATCAATCATAAAACTAAAATAACTTTGATTAACTTCAATTGAATTAGTAAAAGTCGATTGTTTATCGAATTTATAAACGAATCGATAGGAGAAATTAGCTTTGATTTCGAAATGAATTGAAATCGGGAGATCAGTTGTCAAATTCAAAGAATGAAACGTTTTATTCGTTAAAATCATTCGAGGAATTCGAAGATTTGGATCTCGAGGAATGAAAAATTCAATCGAATCTGAATTTGTTTCAAACGGAATTTCATTTCCACTGTCATCGAGAATCGAAATTGACAAAGATCGAGAAAGATTTGTATTCGTTTCGATTAGAGATCGACCGTAAACAGCCAACGGTTCCATTATTGACTAAAAATCAAACGAAATTTAAGAAAAGAAAAAGAGAGAGAAACGAACTCGAAAGGAAACAGTTTGATTTCGATTTAAATTCGATGATGATAAATTCATTCGATTGGAAAGAGATTGAAGAGAAATTGTTTGTAAAGAAAGAAAAACTTGAGGTGTTTCGATTGAATAATTTTGTCCGAGATTTAAATGTAAATTTAACGAAGAAGTTAAGATGAAAATGATTTGATTTCGTTTGTCATTGAGTGAATCAGCTAATTCCTTTTGAGAATCAAAAACCCATTCGACTTGAGAATCTTTTTCGAGAATTTCCATTCGTTTTTGTAAAGGTCCATTAACAGCAGTTAAAACATTCGAAGCACATTGAAGAAGTTGAGCTGCAATCGTTTGAACATCTTCGAAAGGCATTTTCTCTAACCAAATTTGTAATTCTTTTGTTAATTCAAAACATTTCTCTGAAATTATCGTTAAACTTGTTCTTGTTAATTGATTTGTTGAACTAGTTAACTGAACAAGTGAGAGAGATTGTAATTTCAAACTATTCGCAGATGTTATTGGAAAATCAATTAAAGATTTGATTAAATCTTCTCGAAGATTTGCTTGTTCATTGATTTCTTTCAAAAATTCTAATCGAGCAGATTGATTTGTTGATTTCTCCTTCTCAATACTAATTCGACTCAATAATGAAGAAACCGAAATAGTTGACAATGGAATTCCATTTGAAATAGCTTTGTCCATCATCTCACTTTCTTTTTCATTAAATTCTTCAGTAATTAAACTTATTATTTGACTAATTTCATTTTGATTTAGATTTGAAGATAATAAATTAGAAAATGATTGTTTAGTAACAACAACTGAAGAAAGATTGAATTGAGTAATTCCATCTAAATAATCACGAATTTCAACGAAAAGATCGAGAGAATTTCCGATTGGTAATCGAACTTCAAACGATGGAATTGGAGAAAAAGCTATGATTTGGTTATTTCGAGTGAATAACGAATATTCTTTGATATTTTCTTTGATTTTCCAATGTGAACAAGTGATATTGAATAGAGTGTTTGTGGTTCCATTTCGAGGATTGATTTCACAAGAACCGTTTGATGGAGGAGGATTTATTTCGAAATTCAACGCACTTGAACTGTTGATTCCTTCGAATTGATAAATAACTTCGAATTTCCAATGAGTTTCATTTCGAAAATGAATCAAACAAGTGAAATTAGTCGTATTTCGACCGAAAAACCAAATATTTTCAAAATTCTCCATTTGATCAAATAAAATCCATTTAGTAAAGTTTTGTGTTGAATTTATTCGACCGAAATAAATATTCCAAATGAGTTTTTTCTCTTCGGGACATTCGTTGACACAAAAGGAAAATAAAGCGATTTGAGTTGTTGGATTTACTTTTTGAAATTCGACATTTGGAGAACAAAGAGATTTGATTACACATCTATACAAAAATATAAACATTCGACTTTTTTCAATTTCAAAAAATTACCCAATGGCAATCATTGGCCGAGTTGAATCTTGAACTTGAACAATAACATAACCTGTCGCTTGAAGAGAAATATTTCGACGATTTGACATTTGAACAACAAATTGATATTCCAAATTCTTTTTAAGAACATTTGCAAAGATTGTTAATGAAGATTGATTTCCTTTGTATTCAAATTGAGTTAAATTGAAAAAAACATTGATTTTAACTAATGATTCGACTGGAGGATAAAATCGACAAAAATATTCGTATTTCCAATCCGAAGAATTAAATTCAAATCCATCGGGATCTTTCGAATAATTTCCTGGATTTAAAATTAAATTTTGTTGATCACCACTGGTGACAACTGATGTTCCCAATGGAACGAGATTTGCTGTGATACCTGATGGACTAATTTCAACATAAACTGATGAAGAACTTGTTAAACTTGAATTGTCTATCGTTGTTACTCTTAATTCTAATTGATAAATTCCATATTGAAGAGTATTTGATGGAATATATAATTCACTTCGACTTGTTATGATCTTTTTATCGAATTCGATTTCAGAAAGATTATTATTATTTGTCAAGTTTTTAATCGACCAGTTTTCGATTGTTGATAAAGTTTTATTACAATCGAATTTTATTGTTGATAAAATATAAAAATCTTGACTTCGACGATATTGATATGCCTGTGTTCGGGGATTTGATTGAGGAATTAAGTTTATTATTATAGAATTACAATCTGATCGATTTTTAACTTTCATCAATGTTGTTGTTGTTGTACTTTCCGGAATAATTTCTAAAAAATCAATTGAATTCGATTCATGTTTCTTTTTTCTTAAAACAATTCAATTCACCTGTTGTTATTGTTGGTTCACTTGTGGGTGGAACTTCGATGAAAACATTTTTTATTTTAAATCAAAAGAAAAAAAGCTTACCGCAAACTTGACTTTTCAAGATTTTTTGTACTCGATGATTATTGTAATCGGTGACATAAATATTTCCATAACTATCGAATGATATTGTGATAGGAGAAGATAATTTATCGTTTGTTGAACCTTTGTCATCAGTACATGCAAAAATACAACGAAAACCATTTTCATCGGAACCAATTATTCGATTATTTCCGTGATCAACAATAAACAAATGTCGATCACCATCGAGAACAATTCCTGATGGAACACTAAGTTTGATCGTTACACTTGCTGATCCTTTTCCTGCAACAGTTATTCCATTTCGTTGATTCAATCGAAATAATTGAATTCGATGATTATTACAATCTGCAACATATAAATCTAAATTAATATCAACGAATATTCCCCAAGGATTCGTAAGCATATCCGATTCAGATCCTTGAACACCTGTTCCAGCAACGATTGTTGTTGTGCCATTTGACCATTTTTTATCAACTCGATGATTCTCCCACAATGAACAATATAAATTCTCATAAATATCGACGAAAAGAGCAAAACATCGTGATGTAATATTCATAACCGATATCCATGTTTCATTTTCTACAATCCATTTATCAACACGACGATTGTTTCCATTATCAACATAAATATCACCATTGGTTGTTACAAATAATGAAAATGGATCTGATAAATTACCCTCGATAGTTTTTATTGGATTGAGATGATTTTCATTTTGCCAAATAAGAATTTGACCAGTGTTTCTATTGAGTATGTAAATTGAATTGTTTGAATTGACAAAGATACCACGCGGTAGTGTGCCCACAAAACTTTGATTGGCAAAAGTCGTTGCAATTGAATTCCAAGTTGTGTTTAAACAAAATCTTGGTTGATTATATGAAAGTGTCAAAACTAGAAATAAAATTAGCAATGGACTAATGAAACTACAGATAGGGAAATTGTTAAATGGTGAATTATCTAAGAGTAGAATCGTTCGAACAGAGAGCGAGAAAGAAAAATAGATGAAGTGTTTCTCGTTGAAGTTTAACAATTTCTCATTGAAAAACGATTTGGATTTCTTAAAGAGTAACGAGCTAATGGTGAATTGGATTTTGCGACAAATTTGAAAATGAGAGAAATTCTAAGAAATTCAATTGATTTCCCATGTTGCACAAACCGGTCGAAAACCGCCGTCCGACGGTTGTTTTTCGTCAGATTTTCTCCTTTCAAATTGAACAAATTTTTTTTTAATCTTAGAAAACTGTCAGAATTTGAGTCAAAATCGGGTCTCCCTATATTTGTAAGCGTGCTGAAGCCACATCGCCCAAATTTGCTTAGTTTTTGATATTGAAATTAATTAAAGATGCCGCTAGAAAAAATACTGATTCGTTTGTCTTTGAACCTACGACGATGAATTTTAGAGAACAAACAAGTTTTCAAACATTGTAAACCATTTTTTTTTGATAAAAACTAACCCTATTATGAGATTTTCTAACGAAATTATAGACAAATCGGTGAAACTAAAGGCGTAAAATGAAAAATCGAGAACATGGGTTATAAAGCAATCGGATAAATTACACATGGTAGCTTTTATTTGATTCTCAATGAATTCATTTGTCTACTCAACCGACGAACTCATTTGTTCGTAACAATTCTACAATTCAAATCTTTAATCAACAACAACATATCGTTCACCATCTTAAAAGACTATTACCATTTAGTCATACGCAACAATCAACTTTAACTTCAGAGTAAAACTAAAGTCACAAATCTAGTCCTCAAGGTGTTAAAATGAAAATTAAAAACATAGAGCCATCGACACCGCAAGCATCAGACTTTTCTGTAACATTGAATTTTTTTTTACAATTGATTTATTTCCTCTTAATTGATTTTTCTACAAATTTATATTCACCTTCATATGAGAGTAACCAGATTTCCTTTCGCATGGAATCAAGGATTCATTTCTCTCTTCTTATCTACGATCTCTGATTAACATGGATCGATTTCTCTGTTAAATCGAGAGAAAACTCATGCGAAACAATGATTAGTCGAAAGTAGAAAATGAGAATTTGGATGTTGATTTCGAGAAAATCGAACAATTTTCATACTTACGATCAGATTTTTTTGATAAAGAGATCTTTTGTACTCGATTATTCAATAGATCTGTGACATAAATATTTCCATAACTATCGAATGACATACTGGCAGGATAAGATAATTTATCATTTGTTGAACCGTAACCAGAACATCCAAAAATACAACGAAAACCATTTTCATCTGAACCAATTATTCGATTATTTCCATGATCAACAATAAACAAATGTCGATCACCATCGAGAACTATTCCTGTTGGATAGTAAAGTTCAATTGTTACATTTGCTGATCCATATCCTGCAACAGTTATTCCATTTCGTTGATTCAATCGAAATAATTGAATTCGATGATTTCTATAATCGGCAACATATAAATCTAAATTAATATCAACGAATATTCCCCAAGGAGTGTTAAGCGTATCCGATTGAGACCCTTGAACACCAGTTCCAGCAACGATTGTTGTTATGCCATTTGACCATTTTTTATCAACTCGATTATTATCAGCCATTGAACAATATAAATTCTCATAAATATCGACGAAAAGACCGTAACAATATGATGTAACATTCATAACCGATATCCATCTTTCATTTTCTACAATCCATTTATTCACACGACGATTGTTTCCATTATCAACATAAATATCACCATTCGTTGTTACAAATAATGATAATGGAGATGATAAACTACCCGAAATAGTTTTTGTTGGATTGAGATCATTTTCATTTAGCCAAATGT
>Ga0209960_1003319_pt1 | contig 14157 bp, 19 predicted proteins | sample ThiBiot_500_plan_2_FD_183947 | JGI IMG/M metagenome (GOLD analysis project Ga0209960, IMG submission 183947) | Wastewater bioreactor microbial communities from Cape Town, South Africa - Thiocy_expt_500_plan (SPAdes) | ecosystem: Engineered > Bioreactor > Thiocyanate-remediating >... | reverse complement strand
TTTTTTTTCCCACAGTCAATTTTTGTGGATCTATGATCTATTGAGGATCAATACATTATTGATTTATTGATGTTTGAATCTTATTTTATTATTGAATAATTGGAAGGAATCAGCATCAGATCTGTTTTGTAAATTATAATTAATTTTTCTTTTTTTTTGAAAAAAAATTAAATATAGTTAATTTGAAACCTCATTTCGACACAATTTTGATTGCAAATCGTGGGGAAATTGCATGTAGAGTGATTGAAACTGCCAAGAAACTTAAAATTCGTTCTGTTGCTGTATTCAGTGAAGCTGATAGAAATTCACTTCACGTTAGAAAGGTAATATCTTGATTTCTTCTTGTTTTTTCTTTTCTTTGTCTTTCTTTCCTCCCTTTGAAACTTGAAAATTAATTCATTAATCATGAAAATCTAGGCTGATGAAGCTTATTTAATTGGACCTGCTGCTTCAAAAGAAAGTTATTTGGTGATGGAAAAAATTTTGAATGTTGCAAAACAAAGTGGAGCACAGGTTTGGCAATTTTGTTAAATCAATCAAATTTTACCCAAAAAAAAAAAAAAAAAATTAATGATATAATTAATCAAAAGGCTATTCACCCCGGTTATGGATTTTTATCTGAAAATGCAGTTTTTGCTGATTTATGTAAAAAGGAAGGTGTTGTTTTCATTGGTCCTCCTGCTCAAGCAATTAGAGATATGGGATCCAAAAGGTACTTATTCTTCAATTTTTTTAAAAAAAACAATAAGTAAAATTCAAAATTATTTTTTTTTTTAAAAAAAAGTGCTTCAAAAATTATTATGACAAATGCTGGAGTTCCTGTTGTACCAGGGTATCACGGTGAAGATCAAAGCAATAAACGTTTAAAAGAAGAAGCAGATAAAATTGGGTTCTTTTCTTCATTTTTGAATTAAATATTAAATAGAAATTAAACAAATCAATTTAATAGATATCCAGTATTAATTAAAGCCATTATGGGAGGAGGAGGAAAAGTATTTCCTTTTTTTTTTTTTTTTGAAAATTTTGAATTATTGATTTAATTTTTTTTTTCTTTAAAAAAAAAAAAGGGAATGAGAATTGTTTATAAACCAGAAGAATTTGAATCAATGTTAGAATCTTCAAGAAATGAAGCAAGGAATTCATTTGGAGATGATAAAGTTTTAGTTGAAAAGTATCTTGTCAAACCAAGGTATTTTTTTTAATCTTCCTTCCTTTTCTTTTCTTTTCTTTTTTTCTTTCTTTCTTTTTCAAAATCTCAATAATTTTCTTTTTCTTTCTAGACACGTTGAAGTTCAAGTTTTTGCTGATACTCTCGGAAATGCAGTTTATCTTTTTGAAAGAGATTGTTCTGTTCAAAGAAGACATCAAAAAGTTTTGGAAGAAGCTCCTGCTGTAAATTTTATTTAATTTTATTTACTTTCATTATTTTTTCAATTTCTTTTTTTCTTTTTTTTTTTTTTTTTTTTAAAAAAAAGCCTGGTCTCTCAGCTGAAAAAAGACTTGATCTCGGAACTAAAGCTGTTGCAGCAGCAAAAGCTGTCAATTATGTTGGTGCTGGTATAATTTTATTTTCTTTCTTTTTTCATATTTCTTGGAGGTTTTATATATACATTTTAAAAGGTACTGTTGAATTTATTATGGATTCTGATTCTCAATTTTATTTCATGGAAATGAATACTCGGTTACAAGTTGAACATCCAGTCACAGAAATGATTACTAAAACAGATCTTGTTGAATGGCAATTATCTGTAGCTGCTGGTAATAGATTACCACTTCTCCAAGATGAAATTAAATTACATGGACATGCATTTGAAGCAAGAATTTATGCCGAAACTCCATTAAAGTATTTTTAAAAAAAAAAAAAAAATCAAAACAATAATAAGACCTAGTTTTTAATTTTGTCAATTTGTAGTAATTTCCTTCCAGATACTGGCAAATTAATCCATCTCTCAACCCCTATTTCAACTGATAGAGAAAAACTTAGAATTGAAACTGGAGTCGTTCAAGGTTATTTTTTTTTTTTTTTTCTTCTTTTTGTTTCTTGCTCTTCATTAAATTATGGTCCTTGAAATTAGGTGATGAAGTTAGTGTTCATTATGATCCCATGATTGCAAAATTGGTTGTTTGGGATAACGATAGAAACACTGCACTTAAAAGCCTTAGAAATGCTTTAGATCAATACCAAGTTGTTGGACCTAATACAAACATTGAATTTTTGAAAGGTTTAGCTGGACACCCTGGTTTCATTGCTGGAGATGTTGAAACTGGATTTATTCAAGTATTTTTCTTTTTTTTTTTTAAAAAAAAAACAAGTTTCTTTTCCATCATCTAAAAAATCACCAAAATAATTTTTTCAATTTTTAGAATCACAAAGAAGATTTATTAAAAGAACCATCACCTTTATCTTCAAATGCAATTGCTTATGTTGTTCTCCAACAATTATTAAAAGATAAAGAATTTTCTTTAGAAAATGCAAAATCATCTTATGGTTCGTTCTTTCTTTCTTTCTTTTCTTTGATTTCTATAGTTCAAATATTAATTAATTGAATACTTTCTCAAGATTCTGAATCTCCAATGAGAACTTTATCAAGTTGGCGTCCAAATTATCTTCATACTAGAACACTTACTTATCATGAAGGCAAAAATAAAATTGATGTTCATGTTACCTACAATCAAAATGATACCTACGACATTGAAGTAAATATTTTTCATTTTTCTTCTTCTTTTTTTTTTTTTTCAATCAATGGAATAAAAAAAATAAAAATAAAAAAAATCAAATAGGTTTCCAGCAAAGGAAGAAAAGATGTTTTTAAAAATGTTTTTGGACAATTATTAGAGAATGATAACTTAATTGCTGAAATTAATGGACATCGTGCAAAAGGAACTGTTGTAATTGAAGATATGGATGCTCACGTCTTTTGTCATGTATTTTTTTTGTTTTTCATTATGATTTATTCTTTGTCCTCCTTCTTAATCATAAAAAATATCAAAAGGGAGAAACTGGAGTTCTTTCACTTCAAATTCCCAAATTTTTGGAAGCACAACAATCTTCCCAAACTTCAGTTTTAACCCCAATGCCATGTAAAGTAACAAAGGTCTTTGTCAAGCCTGGACAACGAGTAGAGAAAGATCAATCCTTAATGACATTAGAAGCAATGAAAATGGAGGTTGATTTTTTATTCTATTTTTTATTTCATCTCATGTTTTTTTTTTTCATTTTTTTTTTTCATTTCATTTGTTTGATTGATATTATTTATTTATTTATTCTTTTTGTTCCTTTCCTCTTCTGTTTCTTTTCTTTTTTCTTTTTTTTCTTTTGTTCTTTTCCTTCTTCTATTTCTTTTGAATTAACTGAAAACCCCTCATCTCATTTCATTTTTAGCATGTTATTAAAGCCCCTTTCGATGGTGTCATTGACAAAATCAATTACGTTGAAGGAACACTTGTAGGTGAAAAGAAAGTCTTGGTCACTTTCGTTGAGGAAAAGAAACAAGAATAGAGAAATTTAATTGTTAGTTTAGTTTTGAACTTTTTGAACTTTATTGAACAATAATTTTATATTTTCCCAAAAAAAATAATTTTTTTTCATTCAAAAATAATGGTAATAAAATTGTTCAACAAAAGACCAATTTTTTTTTAAAAAAAATTTAAATTTAAATCTTTTAAATCTTTGTTGTTGTTTTAAATCTTTCTTGATCGTTTGTTGATTCTTTTTTTGATAGAAAAAGAATAGGGAGAGGAGGGGGTTTTAGTTTCAAAAGGAATCAAAAAGAAAAAAGAAAAAACGAAAAAAAAAAAACGACATCGATCCATAGTTTATTCATTGAATCTTGGTAGGGATTCAAGATCCCTTTCCCAAATCAAACGATACTGAACACGAGAGAAAAGAGAAAAAAAGGAAGTGGAGAAAGTGGAGAAAAAGGCTTTATCAAGAAAAAGAGGTAAAAAAGAAAAAAAAAAAAAAGATTTAAAGAAATTGATAACCTTTCCCTAAAAAACAAGAAAGTAAAGAAAGAAAGAAGGCGAATAAGAAGGGCATCCTTGTCTCATTTTTCTTTTGTTGATTTGATTGATTGCTCTTTTTTCGGTTTTTTCTTTCAAAACGAAAAATCAAAAAAAAAAAAAAAACCTCTTCATAAAAAAAAGCTTTTTTTTGAATGAATCATTGAATTAACAATGTGTTAAAATTATTCCTTCATGTTATAACATTATTTTTGTATTTTATTTTTGTATTTTATTTTATAATTCTTTTTGGATTCCTTAGCTCCATTGCATATTTTTCCAAGGGAACGAAATTTTTGGAGGGAAAGAACGAAATTCAAAAAATGTTTTTTTTTTCATCAAAAAAAAAATTTCATCAAAAAAAAATCGTTTTTTTTTTTTTTTTTTTTTTTTTTTTTGTTTTTTTTTCTTCTGATTTTCCTTTTTGAAAAAGTTCGCAAAATATAAAAATCATATAAAAACTTTTTAATACAACTTACTCTTATTCTCCAACCCATCCCCAATTCTAACATGAATACACATTGATCCTCTCTATTCTATTCATTTTTTCATAATTCGATTCATATATTTCTTTGATAATTGTAAATTTTATTTTTCTCGTTTGGTTTGAAATTAATTTTTTAATTAATTTTTTTCTTTTCTTTTCTATTCTATTCGTTCTTTCTCTTATTCGAACTATGGGTTTGCTGTTCTTTTTCATTCTTTTAAACTAACTAACTCATAATATTAAGAAACATTATCCTATATTCAATATTCTTTTTGTTATATTTCAATAATAACTTTCAAAAGAATATTAATAGTTCTTTTGAAAATAATAGGTTAGTCAACGCGAACTATTCAAAGTATTAATAGTAGTATAATTAGTTTAGTATTCAAAAAGTTTGGAATTGAAGAGTTACTCAATTGTTATAAAAATTTTCTATTTCTTGTATTCATAGTTATATAATTTTGTAAGTTTCTTTTTTCATTTGTAAAGTTTTTTTTTTTAATTCAAAAATGAAGAAAATTAGTTATGAAAGTTGACCTCTTCTCTTTAATTTTTCTTTAACTTTTCTTTAATTTTTCTTTAATTTCTTTGAATTTTATATAATATAGGTTAAATGAAACATGTTTAATTTGAAAAATTCAAAGAATTTTTTCTCAGATTCTTCGAATTTATCCAAAGTACTTTTTGATAAGAAAGAGAAGAATGATAGTGGAAATGAGAGCGACCCCAAAGAAAAAAGTAGAGGTAAGCATCAAAAATCTTTTATTTTTAAATCAAATGCTTAATTAACATATATAATATAAAGCTGTAAGAGAACTTCAATTTCGAACAGCAGCAGCATTTACTCAAAGAAGATCAAGTTATGATAGCTTAGACTCACCAAACTCCTCTAAATCCTTAGATTTGGAAGAGGCGACAATGAGAAAGTCTTCTGATGGTAGTATAAAAGATACTCCAAGTATGCTTAGAAGTTGGAGTGATGGAGGACTTGCAGACTGTTTAGATTCATTTTTGATGTTTGATAGAGAATTAAAAGAGATGAAAGTAGAATGTGATGAAGAGATTCGTTCAATTTTAAGAGGTTTATTTTTCATTTTTCCATTTTAATTTTTCATTTGATCCAAATCTTTTTCAATAAAAAAGGTCTTGAGAAAATTGAAAATAGTTTAACTGATCCTCAATTGAAAACATTATGTGAAGAAATTAAAATGATCTGTGATGAAGTCTTAGCCATGCAATTTATTGATATGAGAAGAGGAAAATTACAACCATTAATTAATCAGATTCAAAATTTCTTGAGTCAAGAACCATTTAACTCGATCATCACCAGATTCTTATTAAGCCTTGCAAATATCAATCAGATTATTCAACAATTTAATCTTGGAGGAGTTTGTTCAAACCCTGGTTCACCCTTGGTAAGCAAAAGACCATCAATCTCAAAAGAGAATACAAGCCCATTATTAGATCTTTCATCTTCACTTCGATTCTCTTCTGAAACAAACTTGGCGCACATATGTGGCGAAAATGAGCAGTTTCAACAAAACATTTTTATTGAATTATCTTTTGATGGAAAAATTCAATACATTTCTCCTACTTGCCTTGAGATTTTAGGGTATTTTATTCTTTTATTCTTTTTTTTTTTAATTCTTTTGTTTTTTATAACCAAATAATTAAATCAATAGTATTGATTCTAACCTTGTTAATGGGAAAAATTTTACGAGCTTTATATATTCTGATCAAGATACACAAAAATGGGAAGAAAATTATAGATTTTTATTATCTGAACCAAATTCTTTGGTGCAAGTATTCTTTATTTCCTTTCATTTTTATTTCTATTTTCATTTTTTTTGGCTTGATAAAAAATCATAATAAATAACACTAAATATAAATAAATAATAATCACAGGTAAATATTAGAACTGTATTTGTAGAAAGATGTTTTATTTTTGAAGGAAAAGGAATGTTTACTTATGATTTCGAGTATCCAAATAGCACCATCTGGGTTTTCTGTGTTTTGTATTTTTTTTTTTTTTGATTCATTTGTTTTTATACAACATTGTGTTAATATTTTCTTTTCTTTTTTTTTTTTCTAATTTAAAGTGAAATCGAAGAAGCCGATCTTGAAGAAAGTACGGAACAACAATTATGTTACATTTGTGATTTACTAATCCCTGACGCAAGTTTCCATCAACATTCTGAAGTATGTGGAAATTTTCTTGAAGCACAAAACTCAAGTTTCAAAGTTGATGACCAACTTGATGAATTGGCTGAGAAATTACAAGCTTATCGTTTTCGTGATCCAGCAATTAATCTGAGATTCAATAAAATAATCTCGAAAGCTCAGCGACTTGGACTTCGCAGTGTCACATTAGAAGAAGCATCAAAAGGAGTTTTAAAACATAGAATTATGACTTGGTCAAAATCATTTCCAAGGTTCTCTTTCAATTCCCATTGTTTTTTTTTCTTTTCTTCTTCTTTAAACTCCTTCAATTAATTTTTTCAATTAATTTTTTCTTTGATAATAGAGCTAATGCAAAAGGAGATCAAGATATTTTAAGATTTGCAAGCGAAATTCAAAAGGTTGTTGATCAAAAAGTTATGTATATTTTATCAATGAAAAGAGCAGAAAAAGAAATTCAAAGTTTTCAAGAAAAATCTCCCAATTCAAGTCCAGGAAATTCTCATCGAAATACTCCTAGTCCAATTTTAAGTCTCTTAGGTTCAAGCTCAAAGAAATTGAAACAACCCCAAAAATCTTCACTCTATTCCACATCAATATTAGATTTTGAAGTTATTAAACCAATTAGCAAGGTATATTCATTTTCTTACGATTTTGATCTTTTTTTTTTTTTACCAAATTTCTAATTCTCACATTCATCAGGGCGCTTTTGGGAAAGTATTTTTGGCAAAAAAGAATAATACCAATTTTTATTGTGCAATCAAAGTCTTGAAAAAAAATGATATGATCCAAAAAAATCAAGTATCTTATTTTTCAAACTTTTAGTTTTAATTTTGCACCAAACTAAAAGAATTCTATTTTCCTACCTTTTAGATTAATAACATCAAACAAGAAAAGAAAATATTGACACAAACAAATAGTCCATATGTTGTTAAATTATTTTATTCATTCCAATCATCAAAGAATCTTTATCTTGTTCAAGAATATTGTAATGGTGGAGATTGTGGTGCGTTACTTAAAGGATTAGGATGTATCAAAGAACAATGGGTTGTCGTTTATTTAGCACAAATTGTCTTGGCTCTTGAATATCTTCATTCTCAAGGAATTGTTCATCGGTATTTCTTTCCTTTATTCTTTTCTTTCTTTTTCCATTCAATTTAAATGATAAACTTTTTTTAAAAAAATAGTGATTTAAAACCCGATAATCTTTTAATTGATTCTAAAGGAAATATTAAGTTAACTGATTTTGGATTATCAAGAGTTGGATTTTTTAAACATAATAATTTAAAGAAGAAGTTAGCAAGTCGTAAAAGTAGAAGACCTTCAGATGTTGAATTAAAAGTCAAAATTGGAGATATTCGAAGCAGTGCTGATGCAAATAAAAATCAAAATCAAAATCAAAAACAAAATGAAGGATTTAGAACAATTATTGGAACTCCTGATTATTTAGCTCCAGAAGTGATTTTAGGTGTTACTCACCTTGGTGCAGAAGTTGATTGGGTATCTTTTTTTTTGTTCACCATCTTCTTTTATTTTTCTCTTTCTAATTGATTCCTTTTTTTTTTTTTTTCTGTTTATTTTAGTGGGCATTGGGTGTAATTTTATATGAATTCCTTTATAACTTTCCACCATTTAATGCAGAATCTCCTTATCTAATTTTTGAAAATATCTTGAATCGTACAATCAAATGGGAGAATGAATATAATACTCCATCGAGTGAAGCTATTGATTTGATGAATTCATTAATGTGTGTAGATCCAAAGGTTAATTTCTTTTCTTTTTCTTTTTCAATTCTTCCTTTTTCTTTTATTATTCAAAATTTAGAGATTTCAACCAAAATAATAACTAATAAATAAATAACAGAAAAGATTGGGAACAAATGGTGCAGCTGAAGTGAAAGCTCATCCCTTTTTTAGAAATATACAATGGGAAACTCTACATGAAACTGAAACTCTTTTTGTCCCTAAAGTTACGAATCCTGAGGTAATTTCATTAATTTGTTAATTTTTTTCAATACTTCATTGTATTAAATTTCTCGTCTATTAGGACACTGATTATTTCGATTCTCGTGGATTAACTGCTCAAGATCTTAATGAAAATTTTTTCCAAGAAGAAAGTAACCCTCCCAGTCCATCAGAAGTTAAACTTTTTGGAAATTTTACATTTAAAAATACTGCCTTTTTACTGGAACAAAAGTAATAATTTTTTAATCACTAAAAGATTCCATAAATAACATATATATTTTTGAAAAATAAATAGTACAACAAGTATCAGAAACATTGAGCGAAGACATTCATACTCACATGATATGTTGAATGATGGTACTATTTTTTTAAAATTTCTTTTTCAAATCCACTTATTTAAATTCTAAATTGATTTGTTTCATCCATTATAGCAAGAAAAGCATCTTTGGAGTTTATGGAAAAAAGTCAAAAAAGTATCATCAAACATCCAATTGAAGGGAAAGAATCAAAAGAACTTTATGCTTTAATTATTGATGAGAATTCAGTTTCCTCAATGTTATTGGAATCAATTTTAAAGAAAATGAACTTTAATTGTATAACAGCTGCTGATGCAACTGTAATTTTTTTTTCATTTTTTCATTCTTTCAATTCATTTATTTCATTCATTCTCTTTTAATCTTCTAACCTTTCAATCATTTAGTCAGGTGTGATGGCAGCAACAGCTGGTAGACTTCGTTTTGCTGTTATATTTTTAGGATGTCAAGCGATTAGTGAAAGAGAGAAAGCCGCAACATTAATAAAATCAGTAGCTAGCCCAAATCAAGCGACCCCAATTATTGCTCTTGCTTATGCCAATCAATCTCCAAATGAGAAGAGTGATAGGTTCAAACTCAAGAAAAAACTTTCCCAAAATCAAATCCAAATTCAATTTCAACTTCAACCATTACCTCCTCGATCTCATTCACAATCAGAAACTCAATTAGCTTCCCAAATACTTCAAGTTCAAAAAGTTCACTCTCGTTCATCTTCACATAAAACTCCCTTTTCTTCTTCCACCTCTTCAATAGATCCTCCCATTTCACCTCCACTTCCACCAACCCTTTCTAAAATCAAATCAAATTCTAACTTAAATTTAAGTACTATTTCAAGTTTAAGTTCAAATTCCTTATCTTCATCCTCATCCTCAAGTTCTGGTCCATTTGATGACTTTTTGGTTAAACCATTTTCAAAATTAGAGGTTGAAGATAAAGTCAAAAATTGGTGTAATATTTAGTTTGTAACATATCCATATAGACAATTAAAATACTTTTTTGAGATTTCTTCCTTTTCTTTCTTTTTTCTGCTAATTATTCCAAAAAATTTTTTTGAAGATTGAATTTGATTCTAGACAAAATTTATTTCGTTTTAAAATAATTTGTAATTCTTTCCATTAATTCTCCTTTGTTTCCACCCACTTTTAATCGAACACTTTCAAGGAATTGTTTCAATTGAGGTATAGTTAACTTAACCAACTTTTATTTATTTTATTTTTTATTTTTTGAATTAAAATTAAAATTAAAAAATTAAAATTTTAAAAACTTACTCTTCCATCATCAATATAAGCTTTAATTTCATCTTCAGAAAGACCTTCCTTTTTAGCTTTTTTGTTTGAAGTTTCATCATCACCAGAAATAGTTCTTTTTGTAGCTTTTGGTTTTGGAATATCAGCTTGAGGAACATATCCTTCAGGATAAACTTCTGAATTCCAAGCAGTTGTTTCATTTTCAGTTCTATTTGAAATTTAATTATTTATTTTTATGTTTATTTTTTTAAAAAAATCACAAACCTTTGTGCGATTCTTTCAAAAGCTGGAAGTGTATAATCTATAACTTCATCTGGTTGATCACGATTAAGTGCAAGGGCTTGTAAAGTAGCATAATGAGCTTGGAGTACTAGTATTTTTTTTAAATAAAAAAATTAATGAAGCATGTTCACTTCCCTTTTTTTTTTCAAAAAAAAAAAAAATTAACCTGGATTTTCAAAATCTTTACAATTGAAATTTTTTAATTCTAATCTAGATACAACTTTACGAGCCGCTTGAATTTGATCTTCATTTGCTTTTGGCATTTTTGGAAATACAAGATGTCTTAAGTCATCAGAGAAAGGGAGAAAAATCATATGAAATCCTGGTGGATTCATTTGAACATTATTTTCATCAAGTTCTTCTATCTTAATTTTATTTTATTTTTTTTTTTTTTTTTTTTTGATTTCATAAAATTGAAAAATTGAATTAAATTTACTTGAGGAAGAAGAGCCACAAGTCTTGGAGCAGAGTTTACTCGAGGAATAAGTTTACAAATAGCAATTTTATCCATTTCATGAAGTTTTAATAAAAGAGAATGAAAAACTAAATTACTTCCAGTTACATCCTTTTGAATTTTTATTTATTTGGTTAAAAAGAAAAGAAAGAAAAGAAAAACAAAAACCTGCTCATTAGGATAAATAAATGATGAATGTCGAATTGCATGTTTTCTTTTTAATGATTCTCTTGGTTTAAAACCAAGGAGTAATAAAACTGGAGGACCAAAATCTTTTATTTGATCAATTTCTTCTTTTTCAAAAACAATCTATTTTTGATATTTTTTTTGGAAAAAAGAAGTTGTTGAGTTATGATTTTCTTTTTTCATTAAATTGGGAATTATTACTTTCTCTCCACCAAATTCATAATAGGATTTCATTTCTTTTGTTGAAACAGGTACACCTTGGACCTTTTTTTTTTTTTGTATTTTGTTATTTTTGTTATATCACTCAAGGATCAAATTAAAATCAAAAATTACTGTTGTATACTTTGTTACAGGTTTAACAATTTCATTATCTTTTGAATCCAAATGAACTGGTGTTCCTTTTTTACATTCCATTATCATATTATACCTAATATTTTTGTTTGATTTTCGATTACTATTATTATTGTTATTTTGAAAATTCAAAGAATTGTACACTCGAACAGAAATTTCCATATTTTCTGTTAATTTAAAAGGAAGTCTCATTACAGTTCTCTTTTTAAACTCTTTTCTTCGAACTCTTTCAAGTAACTCATTTAATTTTTTAGATGAATCAGGATATTTATCAGGTACTTCATCTTCTTCAAGTGTTATAATATCCTAAATTTAAAAAGATCTTCAATTCAAATGACTCCTAATAATAAAATAAAAATATATACGGAATAGAATTTTTCAATATCAAATGCTTCATCTTGTTTGTTGAGACTAAAAAGTTCAACTTCAATTCCAAGATCTGCTAAATCCTAAAATGTCATCAAGGAAATTTTATTATTATACCTTTTTTTTAAAAAAAATTGATCAAAACAAAAAAAAACAGAAGAATACTTTTGCTTTTGTTTTAGCTTGTGACATGGCTTGGTGATCACCTGCATGTGGATTGTCTTCATTTGTAAATAAAAAAACACGTCTGGTTCCTCCTTTTGTTCCACTACAATTTAAACATTGGTTTATTTTTTAAAAACAATAAATAAATAAGTTAGATACCTATTTGAAAACATAATTGAAGTTGCCCATAAAAGATTTGAAATTTGAAATGAACCATGACCATAAACTTTATCAAAATCGACTCTCTCTTTTTAATAAAGATATATTGATAAAATTTAGATATTGAAAATAAATCATAACAAAATTTAAAGATCAAAATTTCTCTTTACCTTCCATTAAATCTTCAACATCAAGAATTCCTTTAGCATCAGGAACATCAAGATCTTGAAAAATATGAATTCCTTCAAATGATGGAACTGTATTACTTTGTCTTTTCTAAAATATTCAACATTAGATTTTAAATTTTTTGAATCTCAAATCATCATAAAATAACATCAATGAAAGAGAAAAACTTACAACACCAAAGAATATAACTCCAATTGAATCACTTTCACTACTAATAATTTTATCTTGAAGCAATGAAGACACACATTTGAGAGCACAATTAAACGGAGTTTCATCATTCACCACTTGAAACATACTTGGACTACAATCAATTGCAAACACAATGCTATCTTTATTTGTCCATTTAGTCTAAATTTATTATAATTTCGTTAAGTTCGTTACGCATAAACAATTTAAAAAAAAAAAATTGTTCTTTTTTTTGAAAAGTAATTATAATTATAAGAAGAAGAAAAAAGTTACTTCAAACTCATTCTCATCTTCAAAACCTTCTTCGTCTTGGTTATCATAGTCCATTGAGCCCCATCCACTCATTGTTCCTGTTGTTGGTTCTATTAGAGATCTCGGTTAGTTGATTTTTGACGGTTATAATTTTATTTTAATGTTCAAATACTCATAAAATGACCATCAAATTTATCATCAGATTCATCATCAATTCATGTTTATCATTTTTTTATATCAGCATTTTATCGATCTCGTTGGTTTCTTTTTCTTTTATGGAACTATTGTGAATGAAGGCAAAGTAATGATTCTATAAACAATCCGATTTTTATATAAAAGATACTATTGGAAAGGAAATTAAAAGAGCTACATTTTGGTATAATTTTTATTGTTGTAGGTGATTGGATTCAAGAGTAGTGAAAAATTGAATAAAGGAATCAGGAAATCAAATCAAAGGAGTTGAATCTCAAAATGACTCTTGAAAGAAAACTCTTTGATGCTTGTCTTTATGGAAGAATTAAAGTGATTCAAAGGTTACTTCAAAATCCTCAAATTAACTTCAATTGTGAAAATGAACATCGTCGAACACCATTGTATATTGCTTGTCAAAATGGACATAATGAAATTGTGAAATTGTTATTGAAAGATGAAAGAGTTGATGTGAATCAAGCAAATCATCAAACACCTTTTTGGATTGCTTGTTATTTTGGACATGTTGAAGTTGTTAAATTATTATTAAATGATGAGAGAGTTGATATAAATAAAGCAAGAGATGGTGGTGCAACAGCACTTATGGTTGCCGCTGCTTGGGGAAAGATAGAAGTCGTAAAATATATATTAGCAAGTGGAAGAGATGTAGATTTAACAATTAGAAATGAATATGGAACAACAATTGAAAATGCTACAAATTTAGGACAAATGGAAGTTGTTGAGTTATTGAAATTATTTGAAAAAAATCCAAATCAAATCAGATTCGAATTGAGAAATCAACTTGGAATCTCTGGTAAGTTTCAATCCAATTTCTATTCAATATTTTAAATGATTCTGATTCGTAATAAAGATATGAATGCTACTTCTTTCTATGTAATGATGGTCCTTCTTTCAGATGACTATTTGAAATTCAAAGAAATCATCTTAGGAACGTAATCAAAGCAAAGAAAAAAGAAGAAGAAAAAATGAATTTGTAATTAATTGTTGTATCAACAGAAAAAATAAGTTTTGGATTCCTTGTATTCATTAACCATTTATTTATAAAAAAATTTTTCGTAATTATTTTTTATCTACATAATCTTGGGGGAGCTCTCTTAAAAGTTTTTTAACTTCATCAACCGTATCAAGATAATAATGTGCTTTTGTTTGCTAAAAAAAAAAAAGAGAG
>Ga0209960_1003318_pt1 | contig 14158 bp, 15 predicted proteins | sample ThiBiot_500_plan_2_FD_183947 | JGI IMG/M metagenome (GOLD analysis project Ga0209960, IMG submission 183947) | Wastewater bioreactor microbial communities from Cape Town, South Africa - Thiocy_expt_500_plan (SPAdes) | ecosystem: Engineered > Bioreactor > Thiocyanate-remediating >... | reverse complement strand
ATCATCTGTGAGTGACAAGCGTTACATCCTTCTCTTATATAGATGTCTCTACCTTCCAATTCCAATGGAGAATAAGGCTTAACCGCGGAAATCGTAGGGACGTTGTCTTTTACAAAGATCGTAGGAAATATTTCCAACGCTCCACCAATGGCTAATGCAATAAACGCGAATATTGAAAAATACAATGGTGTTCTTTCTAACCAGAGATGAAATGATTCTCCGTTTTTCCTTGTTTTATTGGTATTGGTCAATGCTGGAGCCTCAACGGAAACTTCTTTTTGGAATGAGCCATTTCGGGCGGTTGCTATGGTATTGATTACCATGAGAATCGATCCTGTGAAATAAAGTAGCCCACCAACAAATCTCATTTTGAAATAAGGAAGAATTGCCGTTACGGTATCCAGCCAGTTTTTATAAACCAAAGTCCCATCCGGATTGAACTGTTTCCACATCAACCCTTGTGTGAATCCTGAGATGTACATAGGAACGGCGTAGAAAATAATTCCCAATGTTCCCAACCAGAAATGCCAGTTAGCTAATTTCACAGACCAAAGTTTGGTTCTCCACATGATTGGAACGAGATAATAGATCATTCCAAATGCCATGAATCCGTTCCATCCAAGTGCACCGATATGTACGTGACCAATTACCCAATCGGTATAGTGTCCAACTTTGTTTAATGTCTTTGTAGCCAGAAGTGGTCCTTCGAAAGTTGCCATACCATAACAAGTTACAGCTACTACGAAGAATTTAAGAACCGGATTTTCTCTTACTTTATCCCAAGCTCCTCTCAGTGTAAGAAGTCCGTTCAGCATACCTCCCCAAGATGGTGCGATCAGCATAATAGAGAAACCTGTTCCTACTGCTTGTGCCCATGCCGGTAGTGCCGTGTATTGTAAATGGTGAGGTCCTGCCCAGATATAAACAAAGATTAATGACCAGAAGTGGATAATTGATAACTTGTATGAGAAAACTGGTCTGTCGGCTGCTTTTGGTACAAAATAATACATTATACCCAGTACCGGAGTCGTCAGGAAGAATGCCACGGCATTATGACCATACCACCATTGCACTAAAGCATCTTTAACACCGGCATAAGCCGAATATGATTTCCAGGTTGTAAACGATAATGGAACTTCTAAGTTATTGAATATATGGAGCATTGCAACTGCAACCCAAGTTCCGATATAGAACCAGATTGCCACATATAAGTGTCTTACTCTTCTTACGGCGATAGTCCCAAACATATTGATACCGAAAATGACCCACACTACAGTGATCAGGATATCGATCGGCCACTCATGCTCTGCGTATTCTTTGGAAGTATTAATACCTAAAAGAAAGGTAATAACAACAGATAGGATCATCAGCTGCCATCCCCAAAAATGAATCCAGGACAATGTATCACTCCACATCCTGGTTTTGAGAAGTCGTTGCAGAGAGTAGTAAATACCTGCAAAAATTGAATTGCCAACAAAGGCAAAGATCACAGCGCTGGTGTGGAGCATTCTGATTCTTCCAAATCCCAAGGCTCCTTGCGTGCTGATAAGACCTTGTATATTTCCACTGCGTAGACTCTGGATAGTTGTGTCATCTGTCCCAAATAAGAACTCTGGCAACTCCGGATAGAATAGCATCAGCGCAGCGGTAATTCCTAAAAGAAAGCCAATAAGCCCGAATATTACGGTAGCATACAGAAATGCTCTGACAATATTATTGTCGTAATAAAATTTTTGTGTTTCCATATTCATATTTTAAGGAGGGAATCCATTTTTTTTCAGGGCTTTTCTGCCCAAAAAATGAATATCATCCTCAGGATTATATGTTTTCACAAAGGTATTTTGTAGTTTTGTGTATGACTAGTAGGTTTACCTCTAAACTATACTAAAAACTACTAAAACAAAAAGCTATGAAATTGTGCGGTGAAAATATCAGAAAAATTAGAAGGGAAAAGGATTTGACACAGGAGTATATGGCATTTGAGATGGGAATTTCCCAAAAATCCTATTCGGATATCGAGAATTCTAAGGTCAGGATCAATTTTGAAATTTTACAAAAAATATCTGCAATTCTGGATATTAGACCTTCGGATGTTTGCAGCATTTCGGATCAATGTGGTAGAAATGATTATGAACAGAAATACAATGATCTGCTCCAGTTCTTAAAAAAAAATAATATATCTGTACCAAAAGAACTTTAATAGTGTATATTATTGCCAATCTTATTAAGACAAATGAGGGATTGTTAAAAAGATTTAAGTGTTTTAATCTAAAATTATTATGATTTAAAATAAAAAAGGAGCTTATTTGAGCTCCTTGATTTTATTCTTCGTCTTCGTCGTCGTATTTTGCAAGTTCTTCATCACACCATTTGAAAGCTTCTTCAACAACTTTCGTAGCTTCGTTAGCTACAGTTTCTTCATCGTCTCCTTCCAAGTCATCCAACCACTCAACATCCTCTTCTTCTACATTAAGGATAAAACGCGGATACTCTGTGTGTACTACAAAAAGATCTTCTGGAAATTCAGAATTGTCTGCTAATAAAAACTTAGGTAATTTCATAATATAAAATTTTAAAATAAATCAGAGTATTTGTGACTCTCACTCCATTTTTCAAAGATAGAAAAATTCCCGGAACAAATTATTGATAATTATTTTTTTTGATATTGATTTTCTTTTCCACTTTATATCTTGTCAGGACATCTTTTTTAAGAGTATCTGAAGCCTTGGCTGTGATATAAATTCTTGGATTAACCGTACTGATAAGTTCGGCAGTTTGCCCGTCATTATCAAATTGATCCTTTACATAGAATTTTAATTCTTTATTCATGAGGTTTTCATCTGTCAAAAACTGTGTGATAGATTTTCTGTTGTCGAGATAATTGCCCTTTGATAACCATGTAAAAACAAATCCTGTCAGTAAGCTCAGAAAAGCAATACTGTAAGTTGCGTCATCAAAAAATAAAAATATTCTCCTCAAAAAAACAATCCAAATTCCTATAGAAAAAGGAGCCAGTAATCGGTAATCTATGGCGTTAACCGAATATACGTACTGAACAAAATAGGATAAAATAATTGTTACTGATGAAATAATCAGAATGAATTTCTCTGTCTCGGAAATTTTGGCTCTGATAAAAAGAAAAACCATAATCATTATTGCGATTGCGCCAATTCCGTAGATACCGTAATTGATAATTCCACCATTGGGATCTGCGATATGAATAAAAGGATTAAATGTTGTCGTTAATCCCTGGAATAGTTCCAATAACAATTGTGGAGTAGATTTTAAACCGATTTCCAAAAAGGTATTGACATAATCTTTATTAAAATAATCGATAAAAATTATTTTGTAAAGTCCGTAAAATCCTATTCCCAAAAAACCGGAAATGGCGAAGGATTTCCAGTAATGTTTCCCGATTTTCATCACACCGAAAATCAAACTTCCTATACAAAAAAACAAGGCACTGTAACGGATATTAAGAAGTATGATCAGCAAGAGACTTAGATATAAAATACCTTTCACCTGGCTTATTCGGTTCTTAATGATTTGGCGTGCTATGTAAAAAAAAAGGATCACAAAAGGTAATGTCAGGGCTTCGCTCATGGTGTAAGAATAGATGCTTACAAAACTGAACAAGGCAGAGGTAATCAATAATTCTTTAAAGAAAAATCTTTTTTTGTAAGCAAAGATCAGGATAAAAGTATAAGCAAGAATCCCGATCAGTTTGCTGCTCCAGAATTCGTCCAATCCGAAAAAAGTAAAGAATTTTATGAATAAAGAATATCCTAACGGTGCAGTTGTATTATCTATGACAGGAAACATATCTGCTTGCCGCATGTATCTGATAGAATCCGGATTTACACGTCCTTTTTCGTTTAAAAGAAACCTCAGGATGATCATTACATAGGTTGTAATGATCAAAAAAACCTGAAGGATTTTTTCATATTTTGAATTGAGTTTTATCGAAATCATGGTTAAAAATAAAAAAAACTTTGTCAAAAAACGATTTGACAAAGTTAAATATCGTAATTTAAATCTATGATTAAATGTTAATTAGATTGATTTCGAAAACATTTTCGAAACTTTTTCTGCTTTCTTACTTTCAGAATAATCGTAAAAACCTTCGCCGGATTTCACACCTTTTTTGCCTGCCATTACCATATTGACTAATAAAGGATTCGGGGCATATTTAGGGTTTTTAAAACCGTCGTACATGACATTTAAGATAGCCAAGCAAACATCAAGACCAATAAAATCTGCCAATTGCAAAGGTCCCATTGGATGTGCCATCCCCAGTTTCATTACCGTATCTATTTCTTCAACACCGGCAACACCGTTGTAAAGCGTTTCAATGGCTTCGTTGATCATCGGCATCAGGATTCTGTTCGCAACAAATCCCGGATAATCATTCACTTCTACAGGAACTTTTTCCAGTTGTTTTGACATTTCGAAAATCGTATCAAAAGTTTCCTTAGAAGTAGAGTAACCTTTGATGATTTCTACCAGTTTCATAATCGGGACAGGATTCATAAAGTGCATGCCGATCACCTTTTCCGGACGTTTGGTTGCAGCTGCAATTTGCGTTATGGAAATGGATGAAGTATTAGTTGCCAGAATGCAATTTTCAGGAGCTAGTTCATCAATCTGAGCAAAGATTTTCAATTTCAGATCAAGATTTTCTGTCGCTGCTTCTACAATAAGATCAGCATTGGGAGCAGCATCTTTAAGATCCGTGAATGTTGTAATGTTGCCCAGAGTTTGATTTTTTTGCTCCTCCGTTAGATTTCCTTTCGCAATAATGCGATCAAGATTGGTGGTAATTGTTTTCAGTGCTTTATCAAGATTCTCTTGCTTTACATCAACAAGATTAACGGTAAATCCGCTTTGAGCAAAAGTATGAGCGATGCCGTTCCCCATAGTTCCGGCGCCTATTACAACAATTTTTTTCATTATATGTTTCTAAGATTATTATTTAATTTAAATTTTTTGATCCGGCTGTAAATATATCATATTTTCAGAATCCTGAAATTAACCTTTCTGAATTAATCTCATAATCTCCAAAGCCACCTTCAAAGCTTCGGTTCCGTCTTCCAAAGAAACTTCTACTGGAACATCATTTTCAATGGCGTTCGCAAAGCTTTCCAATTCATCAAGAATCGCATTGTTGGGTTGAATATTTGGATATTCGAAAAGGATCTGGTTTTTCTCGCCTTCCGCATTCTCGATAATCATATCAAAGTCGGACGGATTTTCCGGCGCCGGTTTCATTCGGATAACTTCTGCTTTTTTCTCCAGAAAATCCACAGAAACATAAGCATCTTGCTGGAAAAATCTCGATTTTCGCATTGCTTTCATCGATATTCTGGACGTTGTGAGATTCGCTACACAACCATTTTCAAACTCGATTCTGGCGTTACAAATGTCAGGCGTTTTGCTCACAACAGAAACACCGCTGGCGTGGATTTGTTTCACTTTCGACTTAACCAAACTCAGTAAAATATCCAGATCGTGAATCATCAAATCCAAAACCACAGAAACATCCGTTCCTCTAGGATTGAATTCTGCCAATCTGTGAATCTCGATAAACATTGGATTCTGAATGTAATCTTTCGCACCAATGAAAGCCGGATTATATCGTTCTACGTGACCAACCTGCGCTTTGATTCCAAACTCTCTGCATTTGTAAAGAATTTCTTCCGCTTGTTGAAGTGTTTGTGTTACAGGTTTTTCTATGAAAAAGTGGATGCCTTTTTCAATCGCTTTTACAGCATAATCGTAGTGATAAACTGTAGGCGTTACAATATCCAGCATCTCGATTTTGTTCAGCAAATCCTCGAAACTTTCAAAATATTTATAACCTAATTCGGCTTCCAGTTTTCTTCCGTTTTCTAAATCCTTATCATGGAAACCAACCAGTTCATATTTCTCAGATTGATTCAGTAATCTCAAATGGATTTTCCCGAGATGTCCTGCGCCTACAAGTCCTGCTTTTATCATAGCTTATTTTCTTAAGGAGGTAAATTTAAGAATTATCACAAATCCAAATAAAAAAAGACCCGGAATTTTTTACGATTCTGAGTCTTGTCATTTAATAATATTTATTTGGGCAGCTTAATCCGCCTTCCGCTCCCAATCTTTTCACTTCACTACGTTGCGTAAAAAGGACTTCCGCTCAAGTCGGGCTGCGGATTGAACTTTAATATTTTATTTAGAGATTTTTTAGTGCCGTTTTTTAAGTGTTTCAAAAGAAGTGTAATTACTTCAATCTCTTCGTTAGAAAATGAATTTTTATTATTGTTTATAATGCTTTCAAAAGCTTCTGAAAAATCATACCAACCATCAGTTAATCCATTGACATAAGATTTGGCTGTTCTTAAATCTATTGCAATTTTGTACAAATTACCTTTTTCAATTTTGCTAATTAGTAAATCATAATTTTTCCAGTATTCTTCCCAATTGGTAATCTTCATAAGCATAATAATTTATTCACTTATAATTAATAATTCATAACTCAACCACTTCTCCTTTCTCAGAACTTTCCTTCGCTGCTTCAATCACTTTCATCGTATGGAAAGCTTGTTTTGCAGTAACAGGAACCTTTTTGTCATTGACGATAGCATTATAAAGGTCATCATAAAAATCCAGATAGTTGCCTTGGAAAGTAGGGAAATTGACAACTCTGTCATTATAAACCAGAAGTCCTGTTTTGTCTTCAGGTTCAGTTCCCCAATTCTCACGATTCGGGACTTTGCCTAATTTCAGTTCATCTTCCTGGACATCTGCTCTGTGTTTCAGGAAGCTTCCTTTCTTACCGTGCAGAACAAATGCAGGCGTCATTTCTTTAACAAAAAAACTCGATTTCAACCTGACACGTTTATCAGAATAATAAAGAAGGATATCAAAGTAATCATCAATCTGCGTATTCTCTCGTATTTTTCTGATATCAGCAAAAACTTTCTCAGGATTTCCAAATAATGTCAAAGCCTGATCAATCACGTGGGAACCAAGATCCATCAAAATGCTTGCGCCGGGATTACCGTTTTCTTTCCACGCTTTCGGGCTCAGTTCGGGATTGTATCTTTCAAACCGGATTTCAGCTTCGACGATTTCTCCGAGATAATCCTCTTCCAAAACTTTTTTCACGGTTCGGAAATCGCTGTCATATCGGCGGTTTTGATAAACACAAAGTTTCAGATTCTTTTCTTTAGCCAATTTGTGTAATTCTTCCGCTTCTTGGGAAGTTGTCGTAAAAGCTTTTTCCACCAAAGCGTGTTTGCCGGCTTCCAAAACTTTCTTTGTGAATTCGAAATGTGTGTCAATTGGAGTATTGACAACAACTAATTCCACATCACTTTCTAAAACTTCTTCCAAGGAATTAAAACTTTTAACTTCAGGATAATCTGTTTGTATATTTTTTTTGCTTCGTTCGTAGGCTCCAATCAGTTGGAAACCATCATTGACCTCAAGAAACGGTGCATGGAACAACTTCCCGGAACCACCATAAGCCAACAAAGCTGTTTTTATCTGTCTCATAAATTTTTAAATAATTTTGATGATGCAATTTAACTAAATAAAAATTCAAGCCACAAAGCCTGCGACTTGAATCTATTTTAATTATTTCTGGAAATCTAAAATTTAGAATCTCTAATTTAAAATTATAATTGTTATCCCATAATATGAAATCCACCATCCACGTGACGGATTTCTCCAGTAATTCTGGTTTCTTTTCGGAAAAGATGAACAATCTCATGCGCCAAATCTTCGGGCAAAGCATTTCCCAACGGACTGATTCTATTTGCTCTTTCTACATCTTCCACTTTTAGCGTTGCGTTTCCGGCCTTGCTTCCCATATAAGGTGAGAATCTAATCGCATTGGCACGGATTCCGTATTTTTTTCCCAATTCATAGGCCATTTCAATCGTCAATCTTTCAAGAGCTGCTTTTGCAATACTCATATTGATGTATGGAAAAAAAGAAACTTTCTCCGCCGCAATATAACTTAGCGAAACAATCGAAGCACCGTTTTGCAAAACACCATTAGATAATAACGAATGACAAAGTGTCACCAGCGAAAATGCCGACACATTCATCGTATCATTGAATTCCTCTGCAGTCACTTCCAGCATTGGTTTTACAGACTTATTTCTAATGGTTTTGTCCATTGCGATGGCGTGAAGAAAACCGTTCAGTTCGATATTTCTTGTTTTCAAATCATCAGCGAAATGACTTAAACTTTCTGGCAAAGTCACATCGAGTGGCGCGGTGTAAACATCATTTCCCAATACTTTTTTACAGGCATTTTCGAAGTCTGCATAATTTTTATTGAGAAAGGATTCTGCTTTTTCGGATAGATTTTTGTGAAATGAGGTCACGCCTAATCCAGTACAAACAACTTTGCCGTTGTTCTTCAAGATTTTTTCGGCGGTTTTCATTGCAAGAGAATTTTCATCTGCAATTCCGGTAATTAAAAAAGTTTGATTATCTAACATTTTTGAGACTTAATAGATTATAGACGAATAGATTATAGATTATAATCTGATCTAGATTTATTTTACTAATCAATTATCAATTATCAATTATCAATTATCAATTATCAATTATCAATTATCAATTATCAATTATCAATTATCAATTATCAATTATCAATTATCAATTATCAATTATACCTTGTAAAGTGCAGTTCCCCAAGTCCAGCCTGAGCCAACGGCTGCGAAAAGTAATATATTTCCGGGTTGGATTTTTCCGCTTTTGTAAGTTTCGTCAAGGACAATTGGAATGGTTCCACCGGAAGTGTTGGCGTATTTATCCATATTCGTCATCACTTTTTCGAATGGGATATTGGTTTTTCTCGCTGTTTCTTGTAAAATTCGGATACTCGGTTGATGCGGAATGACCCAATCGACGCTGTCAGAAGTAAGTCGGTTGGCTTCCAGGATTTCGTTGATTGTTTCCGGTAAAACTCTGGTTGCTGTTTCGAAAACTTCTTTTCCATTCATTTGAAAATAGTGAAGTCTTTGTTTCAACGTTTCTTCCGAAGCCGGCATTTCTGAACCGCCAGCCGGAATGTTAAAATGGTATTTCCCTGTGCCGTCTGCATGCAGTTTGAAATCAAAAAAACCCTTATCTTCAGTCGTAGCAGATAGCAAAATAGCACCGGCACCGTCGCCAAAGAAAACTGAATCTTTTCTTTCCCAGTCGGTAATCGTTGAAAAAGTATCAGCACCAATCACCAACACATTTTTATACATTCCTGTTTCGATGAATTGGCAACCAATAGCAATGCCGTAAAGTCCACCTGAACAAACTGCCGAAATGTCAAAAGCAACGGCTTGTGGTGCTTCCATTTTTTCCTGTACAAAACATGCTGTTGAAGGTGCTTGTCTGTCCGGAGTTGAGGTTGCAACAATAATCAGGTCAATGTCTTTTGGAGTGACATCTGTGTTTTCCAAAGCTTTCAATCCGGCTTTGTATGCCAAATCGCTTGTCACTTCGCCTTGGGCAATTCTGCGTTCCCGGATTCCAAGATTTTTAAAAATCCATTCGTCAGACGAACCTACTTTCTCGAAAAAATCATTCTTTAAAATTTTTGGCGGAACATACGAACCGGTTCCTTTGATATAAGCGCGGGTTTTCTGCATAACATCCATTCTTTCATTGGTTAATTGAAAATATATTTGAATTTTTAATAAAAAAACAATCAAAGCTATAAACTTTATTTTATATATGATGTAATATTTTGATAATTTTTTAATTTTATGATTCCTGTTTGGAATTTTAAATTTTACTTCGGAAATTGCAGAAGATTTATTAAAGAACTAAAACTAATAATGAGAGATACTTACGTTCACAAAGGCAAAAGGAAACAATTAATCGATTATCTGCATCAGAAAATCGGGATTACGGATTCTTTTGTTCTTGCTGCGATGAACGAAGTACCGAGACATCTTTTCATAGAAAGTGTTTTTGAGGATTTTGCGTACGAAGACCGCGCCTTCCCGATTGCTGCGAAACAAACGATTTCTCATCCTTCAACTGTTGCCGAACAAACCGAATTATTGGAAGTGAATGAAGGTGAAAAAGTATTGGAAATTGGTACAGGCTGTGGTTATCAGACAGCGGTTTTGATTCAAATGAAGGCTTTGGTTTACACGATTGAGCGTCAAAAGGATTTGTACAATTTTTCTACTAAGATTCTTAGAGAATTGAATCTAAGGCCAAAGTTCCAGAGTTTTGGAGATGGATTTGAGGGTTTGCCGACATTTGCACCTTTTGATAAAGTATTGGTAACGTGTGGTGCAGAAATTCTTCCAACGGAGTTATTAAAACAACTAAAAGTCGGAGGGAAAATGGTGATTCCATTAGGGAAAACGGACGAACAGATTCTTTACAGATTTACTAAAATTTCGGAGACTCAATTTGAAAAAGAAGAATTCGGGGTTTATAAATTTGTTCCGATGCTTCAAAATAAATCACACTAATGAAAGTTTATGCAAGCAAAAGAGATTGGATTTATGGTTCTTTATTTTTAGGAATCAGCCTGCTTGTTGTTTGGATTGTAATTACATCTTATTTTGATACGCCGTTTTCAGCATGGCTGGTGATGTTATTTTTTTTATTACTCATCAATTCGGTTTTATTAATTAGTTTTTTCTTTATTAAAATCAGGATTGACGGTGAAGAATTAGTTGTGAATGTCGTCTTCGATATTTTCAGAGTCAGTATATTTAAAATTACAAAAATCCGAATCGGGGAAACAATGTGGAGCGGCTTCAACAAATGTGGAACTTCTGTAGGCGGTTTGATTATCTTTTCAAAATATAAAAATGACCTTTACATTACGCCGGAAAATCAGGATGAATTTCTAAGGGAATTATTGGAAATCAATCGTCATATTGTGATAGAGGATTTAAAAAAAAATAATTAGTTCTATTAATAAATACTTTTAAACACAAAGGCTCAAAGTTTTCACAAGGTTCACTATGGTTGTATTCTTGTGAATGATTGGTGACTTTGTGTTTTAATTCAAAATAATTATGAATACAAGACAGGAAAAAATGGAAGCTTTCGGAAGGCTTCTCGATATAATGGATGACTTGCGGGAAAAATGTCCTTGGGATCAGAAACAAACATTTGAAACGTTGCGCCATCTGACTCTAGAAGAGACCTACGAACTGTCTGATGCGCTTCTGAATGAGGATTTGCAGGAAATCAAAAAGGAGTTGGGCGATGTGTTGCTGCATTTGGTTTTTTATGCGAAAATCGGTTCTGAAAAGGAGAGTTTCGATATCGCTGATGTGATTAATTCTCTAAATGAAAAATTGATTTTCCGTCATCCACATATTTACGGTGATACAGTTGCAGACGATGAAGAAACAGTAAAACAAAACTGGGAAAAACTGAAGTTGAAAGAGGGGAATAAGTCAATTTTATCAGGTGTTCCGAAAGGTTTGCCACCGATTATCAAAGCTTACAGAATCCAGGATAAAGTAAAAGGCATTGGCTTCGAATTTGATTCTGCTGACGATGCCTGGGCAAAAGTGCGGGAGGAATTGCAGGAATTTCATCAGGAAACCGATAAAGATAGAAAAGAAATGGAGTTGGGCGATGTGTTTTTCTCGTTGATCAATTACGCAAGAATCTCCGGACTGAATGCTGATACGGCTCTAGAAAAAACCAATGCCAAATTCATTTCGAGATTTCAGAAAATGGAGGAGTTGGCTGTGTCCAAAAATCTTAACCTAGCTGAACTTAATCTAGTAGAAATGGATGAGCTTTGGGAAGAGGCTAAGGTTTCTGAAAAATAAATCTTATCTGTTGAAATTTATAATGTCGCAGATTTGGCAAATTGACCAGATTTTTTATCTATATTAAATCTGCGAAATCAGCTTAATCTGCGAGATTTTTTAATCGATTATTCCGCGTCAATCAAAACTGCTAACTGAACACAATTTTCTGTAGAACGATTACTCCAAGCGTGATTGGTCCCGGTTTGTATAATAATGTCTCCAGCCTGTAAAAGTGTTTCGTCTGTATCGGTAATCAGATAAATTTCACCGGACAGAATAATGATATAATCCAGACTTTTGGTTTGATGCATCAGCGGGTGAGGTTGTCCAGCAGTTGCCTCGATTCCTAACTTGGCGGAATCTGAACATAACGAAAATAAGTTCCGTTTTTGATAACCGTCGGAATGGCTGAATTTTCTACCGGTTTTTCCTGTTCAAAACTGGCTGGCATTTTACTGGTCTGCCAAACATCGGAGATGATTAATCCTTGAAAATGCTTGGAAACATTGGTTACTATTTCGTCTTTCTCTATGTAAGGTTTTCCGTCTTTGGTCCCGGTTATGATTCGTCTTGGGATTGCTTTGATTTTGCTCATTTATTCTTGGTTCAGCATTATTAATTTTTTGCCCTGCGTTTGATTGTTTTTCAGTGTTTGCTGAGCTTCTTCCGCTGTTTTTGCAGAAAGTCCACCAACGATTTTTAGGGGTAATGGTTGAAGAATCTTACCGTCGATGAGTTCTCTAATTTGATTAAGTGAGTTTCTGAAATAATCATATTGCTTCTCCCTTGCATAAATGAAATTTGAAATGTTAAGAATCGTTGCGCCAATTCCGAAGAGTAAATCATTGGCTTTTGGTGTGATGAAATGTGTAACGTTGACATAGATTCCGTTTGCTTTCAGAACTTCGGATGAGACTTCTGAAAATTGCATTCCAACTGCATCAATCACGATGTCGAATTTTTGATTGTGATTGATTTCTAAAATACTCTCAGCTAAATTCTCTTGCTTATAATTAATGATTTGATTTGCATTAATTCCAATCTCTATCAATTGCTGAATACTTTCTTTGTTTCCGGCAGTGACAATTATTTTTTTATTGAATTTGCCTAATAAGATTCTAAGAATAAAATTTCCAACTCCGCCGGAAGCACCAGTTATCAAAATATTTTCTATTTGATTCCAATCAACTCGATTAAAAATCTGAAAAGCCGTAATTCCGATTGATGGTAAACCTGCGGCTTGTTCGAAGTTGGTTACATTTGGTTTTTTAGCAACAATTGCTTCGGGCAAAATGATTTGTTCAGCATATGTGCCATTGCTGCCCATACTTCCGCAAACGAAGAATACTTCGTCTCCGGGTTTGAATTCAGTTACGTCTTCTCCTGTTTCGATAACAATTCCTGAGCCCTCTCTTCCTAAGATTGGGGAAAAAAGATATTGTCGCTCGTGTTCATTTTCACGCATTTGATAATCGATGGGATTAAGTCCCGAAGCAATGATTTTGACTTTTACTTCATTAGGGAGAATTGGTCTTAATTCAATCGATTTATCTTTGAGTACATTATTTTCATTAAGGATAATCGCTTTCATCTTCATTTAATTTCTACAAAACTATGAGGAAAATACTTTAAATTTGTTACTAGTTAACAATAGGTAACTACTTACTTTGATGAAGCCGGAATGAAAATAATAGAGAACAATATTGAAAGAGAAACAACTTGTGCAGAAGAACTTCGGGCGATGCGAGATTCCTTGGAAATTCTTGGAGGAAAATGGAAACTGATGATTTTAAGATATCTTAATAACCGACAATGTCAGGATATTCATTTCAAAAAAATGGAACGGGAAATCGACGGAATCTCTGCAAAAATGCTGAGCAAACAACTTAAAGAGCTGGAAACTAATCTTCTCATTACAAGAACCGTAAAAGATGAAAATCAGCTAATGGTTTTCTATGCAATTACTGATTATGGAAAAAGCGTAACGCCACTTACGGAAAATCTTGTGGAATGGGGGCTCAAACACAGAAAAAAAATCATCGAAGGCTGATTGGTTTTAGAAGTTAAAAATAAATTCTATCATTGTATTTAATTTGTATATTTGATTTAATTAAATTTTAAAACACATCAAACTATGAAAGGTAAAGGTTGTATTGTATTAATCGTCATAGTAGCGCTAATCGCTATTGTAGGTTTTTGGGCAGTCGGTGTCAGAAACGGATTTGTAGGTCAGGAACAAAACGTGAATGCCAAATGGTCCAACGTGGAAACGGTTTATCAGAAAAGAGCTAACCTGATTCCCAACCTGGAAAGAACCGTTAAATCTTATGCAAAATTTGAACAGGAAACTTTGACAAATGTTGTTGAGGCAA
>Ga0209960_1003314_pt1 | contig 14177 bp, 10 predicted proteins | sample ThiBiot_500_plan_2_FD_183947 | JGI IMG/M metagenome (GOLD analysis project Ga0209960, IMG submission 183947) | Wastewater bioreactor microbial communities from Cape Town, South Africa - Thiocy_expt_500_plan (SPAdes) | ecosystem: Engineered > Bioreactor > Thiocyanate-remediating >... | reverse complement strand
GCACTATGCTCAGTTTAGTATCATCTAAAATCTCCTTCACTGCTTGAAAATATAGCCAGAAAATTAAAATTCTTCGAAATTTCGAAAATCAGGAGAAATCAGTAGAAAATCTTCAAAATCAGCTCCTGAATTCAGGAGAATTTTGATCAGGAGAAAAGTTAAAAAATCAGGAGACTCCTGGCCAAATCAGGAGATTTGGCAAGCCTGGTTTGTATTCTTGAGGGTGAGGGTATCATTAAACCGACTAACATGTGATGGTCAATTCAAAATTGTACGAAATCTTTCTTCATTGATAGGATATATCTTTGATATAAAATAGAGAAATAATGCAACGGATGTCAATTATTTCCAGTTGAATCGTCGTCGCATTTGACTTTGATATTGATGCATAGTGTTTCCTAGTTCGGTCTTATAGTATTTTGATGGTAAAATATAAACAATAGAATTTAACATCGATGACAGAAAAGAAATAAAATATCCAATTAGAATTCTGCTTCGTGTAGTACGTTATTACCCATAAACAATGTCAGGCATGTTTACAGTTTAAAAAAATTTAAAAAAGAACTAACATATGAACTTACTTTGTACCAATAAATTTCAAACATGAAAAAAAGAATTTTATTTTAAAATGAATAAAAAAAAAGGAAGTGAATCAATCAGGAACAAAAAAAAAGGAAGTGAATCAATCAGGAACAAAAAAAAGGAAGTGAATCAATCAGGAATAAAAAAAAACGTTACAAACTATTAGAACAAAAAAATAACTTCAGGAGTAAATAAATTCCAAGATGTAAATGTTATTTAAATGAATTTTTTGACAAATGTTACACATAATCCTATCATCAAACTCGTCAATGAAACAGTGAAACCATTTGCTGAACTTCGGCATGATCTGTAAAATAAATTTCAAGATATTAAATGATAATGAAGATAGTAAAAGTCTTACCCCCATGTTGAACCTAATACACATGATGGAAAACTACCAACACAAGCATTAGCACAATTTTGAGCAATACATGTTGTTGACGATGAACTATAAGTACCATATCCAACATAGTTACTGCTAGTTGGGCAATAACAATTACATAGATAATCACCGTTCACCATGCATACAATGGAGAAAAGAAGAATAGTGGCAATGATTTTGGATATCATCCTGTACTAAATCGAATTCTTTGGTGCGTAGAGATTGAAAACAATGTGCACTTACTGTTTGTAATTTTTCTCTCCCTTTTATAGTTGAAAAAAAAGGGTGGGTTTTTTTACCACTAGCAACTATTTTATTTCAAGATCATGAATTGTGTTTTTCTTATCCAGTTCCTTTTTTTTAAGTGAAATGTAAATACTAAATCATCACGAATAAGTTTACTTTTTTGTGTGTCTCTATGCAAAATATGGGGGAAAGACCGTTTTTTTTTTGATAGATTAACGCAATAGTTGCTATAGGGGAACTGATATAGACAAACGATTTAGATGTAAATAAAGAGAGAGAGAGAGAGAAATAAGACGAAAAAATTTTATTTTTTTCCCTTTTGATTACATCGCCATACTTGTCTGATTCTGAACTTTGTATTCTCTCGCTCTTTTTTTTCGCAGAATATAAAAGCAAACAAATTCAAGTTACCATCATCGTCATTCGAATCAACTAACTCCAAAGAGAAGCATGAAATTTCTTCTTGTTTGTTCCATTCTCATTTTAGCTATCACTGCTGAAATTCAAGCTAAGGGTAAGTCATATAGTTCAAGAATCTATTTATAATCTTGTGAATTTAAATTAATATTCAGATGAAAAGATCGTTGCAGCTGAGCTCAATGTTCAAGACCGATCAAATAATCAAAGTAGGAGAGCAATAGCTTGTTTAATATCTCCATTTCATTCTACTTTCTATTAGATCGCTTGATTGTTGATGGTATTGTTGCTGCTGAAGAAAATGCACAAAGTCGATCGAATGATCAAAGTAACCATATTATTATTCTCTAAATATTTAGTATATGTTTATTACTATAGTTCAATTGGTACTGGCTGGTGTTTTAGCTGCAGAAAAAAATCTTCAAAATCGAGCGAGTAAGTCAAATACTGTGTAATATTCTTTAGTTTTTAATAATTTCTCTTTGTATAGATCAAATCAAACTTCAAAACATAGTACACGAGCCAGATAATTGAATGATAGAATTATCTACTAAACTAAAACATTTTAAAATTATTACTTAATCACGATTGTAGAATTTTTATTTTCTATTAATATATCTACTCCTGAAAAAAAAACTTAAATCTTTTGTCTTTTTTTTTTTAAATCTATTTGGAGAATATTGTTCATAATCAATTCCTTGTTTAATACATAAATGTCAAACTTGAAACTTGAATTCAAATTCAAATTAGTATTTTCTATTTTCAAGTTTTCAAGTTCAAGTTCAAATTCAAGTTCAGATTATGATTTAGGATGAGGGCGTCTGTTTGTGAACAGAGGGCGTAATGCCTAAGTGAGGGTGAGGGCGTCTGTTTGTGAACGGATGCGTATTGTCTACGAAAATGGTACTTTTTCATATGAAAACTCGAAAATAGATAATACTAATTTGAATTTGAATTTGAAACTTGAAAACTTGAAAATAGAAAATACTAATTTGAATTTGAATTTGAATTTGAACTTGAATTTGAACTTGAATTTGAACTTGAATTTGAAAACTTGAAAATTTGAAAATAGAAAATACTAATTTGAATTTGAACTTGAATTTGAATTCAAGTTTCAAATTCGACACTACTGATTTGACGAGAAGTCTTTTAAGCTATTCTATAGGTACGCTTTTTAACGTGTCGGATCTTATTATCGGATTTTACATGTATTCCGATGGGATCCGACAGTCGGAATCCGATCAATTTCCGTCACCAGATTTCCAATGAAAATCCTACAGGAATGTGTCGGATCCGACTCTTGGATTAGTCGACCTGGGTAAGCACTAATTTTATCGTAGAGAAACAATATAATTAGAATTGATTTCACTCACAACATTCACATGTTTGTGATTAATTTTACTTGGCTTGTTGTCAACAGAATTTTATTGAATCAAGATAAGGACCAATGAGATAAGTATATATCTGATCGACACTATCAATAAATCAAGAGTTTTGAAAATGAGCTCGAACAGGATCGATTTGAATTCGACTAGCAATGAAAGAAAATGTTTACGATTAACATTACATGATTGGTTTGAGCTCATATCCAATGCAGCTATACCACTTATGATTGGTGTTATTAGTTTATGGATTGCTATTCATCAAGAAAGTGTAACACAAAATAATCGAGAAAAAGATAGTGCACAAGCAGCTGAATTACGTAAACAAGATCTTGAAATTGCAAGATTACAACGTGTTGAAGATCGAAAAGCATTCGATTTACAGCGAGAAGAAGATCAAGATATGTCACGTTTACAACGTGAAGAAGATCGAGAAATAACACAATTACAACGTGAACTTGATTGGAATATAACAAATGAAAAACGTCAACAAGACTATGAACTTGCAGAAAAAGAACGATCTCGATCAGAAACTCAACGCAAAAAAGAATTTATCAAAATTCAAGCAAATCATTTCAATGATTATATTATAGAAGATCGTCGACAGAAAGAAAACGTTCTTTTAGAATATCAAGATGATCTAGCTGATTTATTACTAAATTATGGCGAATCAGTAAAGAATCCTGAGAGCAAATGGTGGTTTATACTTCAAATGAAAACAGGAGCTGTATTACGTCAACTCGATCCCACACATCGCACTATTATTGTACGTACACTTGCTGATGCTGGTATTCTCGATATTGAAGCTAGAGGATCGAAATCTATTTTTTTTAAAGGAAATCTAAGTGGTGTCACATTTGCTCATTCACGTGAAACATATAAAGATGATCTTTTAATAATCTATGATGAATTACATATAACAGAAGCTGATCTTCGGTATGCATCATTCTACGGAATAGGTCTTATGGAATATCGTTTTTCTATTCGTTTTTGTAATCTTGATTATACCGATTGGACACGTGCGTCGATTAAGAGTATGTATTTCAATGATGAAATGACAATGAACGGAGCAATATTTGCTAAAAGTCAATTAAAAGGAGTTTGGTTTAATAAATCTATTCAAATGAATTATGTTTCTTTTCGAGATAATACTGATTGCACACATTGTGTTTTTTATAAAACATCATTAATAGGTGCTCATTTGGAATATTCTAAATTTTATATATCAAGATTCGAATCTTTACCAATGGTAGATAGTAATATGACGCATGGTTTATTCGTTCATACATCGTTTTCGTCGATTTTAATGACTCGTGTTGATATGTCGAAGGCTAATATAAGGGATTCTACATTTATTGATGTTTTTATGTTCAATTGTTCAATGCATGGAACAAAATTTAATAATGTTTCGTTTGCTTATGTTAATATGACAGGCTGTCAAGGTTTGACAGATCGACAGATAGCGTCGATATCAAAATTATTTAGAACTACTCTGCCAAACGGCACATTTATTAAGGAAATTTCCAAACATTGATCTGTTGTCTTTTTTTTGTTTCATTTATTTCAATAATAACTAATAAATTACATGAAATGGAATCACCAGAGACAGAGAATACTGATGGGAATGCAGTTCAACAAGTGAAAACAAATTCGGACTTGAGAAGAGGTGAATGGGTGAAACTCTCATCAAATATTGTTATACCTATAATCATTGGTATTTTTACGATTTTCATTGCTGTTCATCAACAGAATCTTGCGCAAGCTAATCGTGATAAAGATATTGCTGAATTAATTCGAAGACGTACAGAAGATCTCGCACAAGAACAAAAACGACGCGAGGAAGATAAAGAATTGGCTCGACAACAACGTGATGATGCAAAAAAAGCAGCAACAGCACAACTAGTTGAGGACAGAGAAACAGCTCGATTACAACGAGAACTTGATAGGAAAATAGCAGAAGAGAAACTTAAACAAGAATATGAACTTGCTGAACAACAACGAACGCTATCTCTAAATCAACGTGAACATGAATTCGACATTGACTATCAAAATTATTTGACAAATCAATTGCTAGTAGAAGATCGTCGCAAAGAGAAAATCTTAAATAATTATTTACGACAACTTGCAAAATTACTGCTTGAATACGATCTAACACTCAATGTTTCTCGTACTATATTTCATTCTGTATTACGAATGAGAACTCGAATGGCATTAAAAACTGTCAATCCTGATCGACGAACAATCATCATACGTATTCTACATCACGGAGGATTATTCACTAGTGAATGGGAAAAAGAGAAACTACTTTTGTCTCATGTTAATATTAGTGGTACACAATTTGGTCAATTATCTGGCTCGAATTTTACAACTTATCTAACGACATATCCTTGTCTGATCGTTGAACATGCCGATGCACAAAATGCCACATTTCGTTCAATCTATCTTAATTCGACATCATCTTTTGCATACACAAATCTTGATAATACTGATTGGTCATTTACTGAACTTCATAATATTGTTTTCAATGAAAGTCTACAAATGAGCAATACTATATTCAGTTATACAAAATTAAAATCTGTAAAATTTCAAAGTATTCCAATGGATTATGTATCATTTCAAAAGAATGTTCGATGTGAACAGTGTGTATTCAATGACACATCGATGCTATTTGCTCGTCTTGATCAAACACAATTTTTTTACTCTCGATTTGAATCTACAAATATGGCCGATGCTAATTTAACTCATAGTAAGTTTCATTCTACGATCTTTAAAAATGTTATTTTTGATCGAGCAAATTTTTCGTATTCGACTTTTTTTAATTGTCAATTCCATGATGTCTCGATGTTAAACTCTTCTGCCATAAATACAGATTGTACTGATCTAACAGATGTTAATGTGAACGAAGGATATTGTTTAGTGTTCAAATACAAGTGAAAATTTCATTTAGAACTTTATTTGCTTTTCTTTCCCACTCGAAACATGTCAATCTGTTAGAATATCATGTATAAGCAGTTGAATTGATGAAATACATCTATGTTTTAGTTGTATTCATATGTTTAAACTTGATTGATCTTAATTAAAGTGTAGAATTTTCGACCTATTTTCTGATCGCATATCAGGTCATCATCAGTACATAACCACAATTCACAATCACAAACATGCATTTAATTTGATGTATTAATATCAAACTTTTGTAAATAAAACAAAGAAAATGAGAAACTTAACCGTAAACTTATGACAAAAAAAAGACAAAATGAATAATTTCTTTGCATGATGTTGATTTTCATTTCGATCTTGATATTGATTTTAAATTTAAATTTAAATTTTGATTTTAATTATCTAATCCGTGTAACTTTAATCTAACAACAATACCTTGATAGAATTGACTCATTTGATTTGTTGAATTTTATAGTTCACTCAAGAGGAACTGCATTTTTATGAATAATTTTATCTTAATCTTGAGAATTTATTGAAATTTTGGCAAAGAAATTAATTCGTCTTGTCTTGTGTCATAAGTTTACGGTTAAGTTCTCATTCTCTAAATTTCATCCCTGTTTTGTTGAGTTTATAAAAGTTTGATAATACATCAAACTAAATCTTTGTTTGTGTTTGTGAATTGTGTTTTTGTACTGATGATGACCTGATATGCGATCAGAAAATAGGTCGAAAATTCTACACTTTAATTAAGATCAATCAAGTTTAAACATATGAATACAACTAAAACATAGATGTATTTCATCAATTCAACTGCTTATACATGATATTCTATCAAAATTTCAATAAATTCTCAAGATTAAGATAAAATTATGTCAATCTGTCATGTTGTTTGCCGTCAAAATATTTTATGAAATAAATCAATTTTTGAAAAACATTGAGTTTGTATCAAAATCTGACTATGCTATCAACTGTTGACAATCGACCAAAAGAGGGATGCTGTAATTTAACAATTCGAGATTGGATGAAATTTATCTCGAATCTTGCCATACCTTTGATTATTGGTATTTTTACGATTTCCATTGCTGTTCATCAACAGAATCTTGCGCAAGCTAATCGTGATAAAGATATTGCTGAATTAATTCGAAGACGTACAGAAGATCTCGTACAAGAACAAAAACGACGCGAGGAAGATAAAGAATTGGCTCGACAACAACGTGATGATGCAAAAAAAGCAGCAACAGCACAACTAATTGAGGACAGAGAAACAGCTCGATTACAACGAGAACTTGATTGGAAAATAGCAGAAGAGAAACTTAAACAAGAATATGAACTTGCTGAACAACAACGAACGCTATCTCTAAATCAACGTGAACATGAATTCCAAGTGACTCAACAAAATCACGAAAATGAATTACTTTTGGAAGATGAACGAATTAAAAATACTATATTATTGAATTATCAACGTGATATTGCTAAAATTCTACAAGAAAATTCAGTTTCCTACGAAAAAGCTGATACTCTCACACAATCAGTAATATATATGAAAACAAGAGCAGCATTGCGACTGCTCGATCCAATGCGACGTACAATTGTTATTCATACATTAATACAAGTCAATCTGTTTCGTTCTGAACAAGGCGTTATGTGGAATCTATTGTATCGAACAAATGTAAGTGGAGTACAATTTGGTCGATCAAATGTTGAATTTGAAAATCATGACATTTTGTCCATAGACTTCCCAAATCTAAATGAAGCTGACGCTCGAAATGCATCATTTCGTTCGGTGGCTATAACAAATTCACCTTGGTTTCATTATTCTAATTTCGATTTTACAGATTGGTCATTTTCGCGTCTAAAAACAATTAAATATATCGTTAATGCTACAATGAACAACGCCATTTTTTATGAATCCTTATTAGAAAACATCGAATTCGAGGGATTGTCAATGAATTATGTATCATTTAAAAATAACAAAAATTGTGTGAGTTGTTCTTTTCTGGACACATCGATGAAACATGCACAACTAAATAATGCGAGATTCAATTATTCGATTTTTGAACGTTTATCTCTGTTTAAAAGCAACTTAAGCAATAGCTATTTCAACTATACAATGTTCGAAAAAATAAGTCTTGAAGGTAGCGATTTATCAGATGCTGTTTTTCAACGTTGTAGTTTTCGATTTGCAACAATTACTGATTGCCGTATGTCGAATACAATATTTAACGAGACAGAATTTTCTATTGTGGATTTTACTGGTTGTACAGGTTTTAAAGACCATCAAATTGATACAATATTGATCACAGATTACATTATTTTACCGAATGGAACACTTCTGTCTTCTTCGCAATTTATGTTACCTCGTCATTTTTCTTTTGTACACAACACGTCACATATGTAACGGTAATCGACCGTTATATATGATGACCCTATATAATCACCGGGCACTGACCCTCTGTTCTCTCATGTGTAACCATCCCTATATAAACTTTGTTGAATAAAGAGAAAGGCACCGTATACACCGTACCATCATGCTGAAAGAACATACACTAACACTCTCATGTATCGTCACAATTGGCGACCCTGACAACAACATCATCAGAATCTGCATGAACTGAAACCTCGAATCGACGAAAAATGAATGATTCAATGTCACAAATGGCAGCAATAAAAAATACGGGTTTCACATTGACATAATCTATAGCCTCCTTAACGGTATTAATGGCAGCGGCAACGAGATGGCAAACGTTGGCAAAAAGAAGAAAAAGAATTAAGAAGAAATAAGAAAGAAATTATGAAGAAATAAGAAAGAAATTTGAAGAAAGAACATGTGCGAGAACGACCATCCGACCGACTGACCAATTTTGCAGTAAGAAGAATGATTTGGAAGTGGCCCCTTCCATTTAGTGGATATAAGTGGTGTCAATGCAATCATTTGTTGTTTGGAATGCATCCTGAATTGACAGTTTATCAAAATGTTGAAAATTCGATTCGAAGCTAGTACGTCATCTGATCAATAGGAAATAAAGAAGCTGCACTCGTTACAAAAGAAAAAAAAATCAATTGGAAAAGAAGGAAACAAACGAAAATTTTAACAAAATGTTTTCTCTTGACGAGAAAACTAAGTGTTGCATTTGGTAACATTAACCAGAATCGTTTTTTGTGGTTATTATAAAAGATTACGTTTTCTTTTCGATTTAATTGTCAGCTAAGAGTTCATTGTTTTCCCCCCTTTTTTTTGTAACGCGTGATTAGTGAAATTTTTGTGCGCTCTGGAGCGCGCACGCTTCAGAGGGGGCATGTAACGGTAGTCGACCGTTATATATGATGACCCTATATAATCACCGGGCACTGACCCTCTGTTCTCTCATGTGTAACCATCCCTATATAAACTGTGTTGAATAAAGAGAAAGGCACCGTATACACCGTACCATCATGCTGAAAGAACATACACTAACACTCTCATGTATCGTCACAACATAGATGACTTTTTTCAAAAGCAATCTTCATTCCGACTGATACTTGTAATGGAAAAACGTCGTTTGTTCTTCAACACACTTAATTGACAGTTATTTAAATAAATGAACATTACACCCTTACGAATTGTTTCATTTTTAAAAAAGTTTATCTTCCCAGGTGTCAACCAATCCGATGATCCGACGAAGTCCTAACGGAAATCGATCGGATTACGTCAGACAAAAATCCAAAATTGATCAAATGTTACAAATTTGACGAGAAGTCTTTTAAGCTATTCTATAGGTACGCTTTTTAACGTGTCGGACCCGACTCTAGGATTAGTCGACCTGAGTTATGTACAATAAAAGAGAAAATAAAATTCTGTTTTTTGTTGCCAAGCATCCTCCCTTTAAAGTATTGACAAACGCATCGGAAGAAAGCGAAAAAGAAAAAAGATTTATTATGTAGAGTAGAAATAGTATTGAATCGGGTTATTTTTCGGCGATTTTTTCTTTTCGTTCTGTTGTTGAGCGAATAGAAGCAATCTTTTAACTATTCAATAAAGTACACTGTGCACACAGACAAATGGCAACATCGGATAATATGTCTCACACAACAAGTTCACGACGCTTTCGTCAGAATTTTTATTTAGCTTGGCTTGATGAAAATAATAATGAATATGAAGAAAGATGTCGAAATTCTCTTATGAAATTACGAGAAGTAGTCGACATAGTTCATATATTTACCATAAATGTCAAACTTGAAACTTGAATTCAAATTCAAATTCAAATTCAAATTAGTATCATCTAATTTGAAGTTTTCAAGTTCAAATTCAAATTAGTATTATCTATTTTCAAGTTTTCAAGTTTCAAATTCAAGTTCAGATTATGATTTATGATAAGGGCGTCTGTTTGTGAACAGAGGGCGTATTGTCTACGAAAATGGTACTTTTTCATATGAAAACTTCAAAATAGATAATACTAATTTGAATTTGAATTTGAATTTGAACTTGAATTTGAAACTTGAAAACTTCAAAATAGATGATACTAATTTGAATTTGAATTCAAGTTTCAAATTCGACACTACTGGATCCTTTTGAAATTGTTTGGCAAAGGAAAAGCAAAATTGATCATAAATAATAAAACTATTGTAGAAACTGAAAACAATTGAGTAATAAGTCGAGGCATTTTGTGTTTATTCACCGAAATAATATCGTTTATATACATCAATTATTTTCACAAGAACAACCAAAGATAAGCACATGATTATTATTTTTAACGTAAGAAGGTGAAGTGAATACTCTACTCTACTTTTCTTCTTTCGTTCTCAATAAATGTTCTACTTTCTTTTTATTAAATACGAAAGGTATGAAGATAAAATAAAATATTGAGGGTAAGAATAGCTACCGAGAGACTTATTCAAATCGTATATGATTTGGAAAATCACTTCGAGAAACCAATTTTCAATGAGAATAATTTCATGGAGTGAGGATATGAGACTAACAGTGCCAACTTGTTTCGACTTCATATACATTTCCTTCCGTCAATATTTAGTCAAGCATCTGCTGACGATCTTGCTATGGTACAGAAAATGATTTAGATCATTATGAACTTGCAAAAGGTTGTTACTCCATTTCAAAGAAGGAGATACGACTTATACATGGCTCGTTTATTAATGATTAAGTGTGAAAAAAATATCAATGAAGAAAAAGTTTTAGTTTTAATCGACTTTTTGCAATATTTTGAACAATTTTTCTCTCATTTTTGTGCCTAAAACAGCAAAATAAAATGTAAATATTTTTTATGAATTAAATGATTAGTATTGATAAAACGAAAAAATATATTAAATATTTACTTTTATGTTACTTTTGCTAATGGTACTACTAGTAGTAGTAGTGGTACTACTATTAAGACCGCAACAATAAAGACAGCAATTAAAGGGAAGATCACTATCACCACTAAACTCTTGGCAAGTAGTATAAGTATACAAAACAGGACCACTAGCAAAATAAAGAAACGCATTATCACCAGTATTATTGTAATTATAAGTATAACCAGGACAATTACAACCACCATTAGTAATTTGAATAAAATAATAATCAACTCCAAAAGCAATTGTGGTATTATCATCATCCAAAATATTATGCTCATTGCAATCACTATTATTGTAACGACTACAACCAAACTTTTCACATGCACTATGATTATGATTATGACAAACACAAAACTCTGGTGGACGTGATTGAATATATTGAATCATTACAATAGCCACTACTAAGCTAACAGCTATTAATTTATTTGAAAACAGCTTCGTATCCATAAAGTAAAAAGCTTGTTAAGTTTTTTTTAAATCAGGGTTTCTAAAAATTATAAAAATACAGTCAGTTAGATTCCATTCAAATTCGAAATAACAGTTCTGATTCAAAATATTCATAATTACAGTAACATAATGAAACATGGTTCGGTTATTTACTTAACAAAACAAATGATAGATATATGTTTCTGCCTATATTTTTCCAAGGTAAAAGATAAGTTGTTTATCATTCTTAAAATGTGTCCTGTGAAATAATATTTATTTTAATAGTTCGCAAAACTTTGTCCTGTGATATATTTTATTCGACATTTTGAGAGGATTTCTATTTTTTATAGGGCGAAAACATCAAGTTTTTATATCTTAGAAGTAGATATAGATGAGGGTGAAAATCAAAGCTGCTGTAAATGTTATTTTATTTAACATTTGTTTTTTATGCAAAGCACTGGAAAAAACGTTATCAATAGAATTCTGTAATGCTCGATCGAGCGTTTCTTTTTTTTATTCGAATTGATTATTCTCGCTGATTCTAAAATTATAAAATGAGTTCATCGAATATATAGGTGTTCTAATGACCTTTACGATGCTTCGACATGTTGTTGCTTTTGTCGATGATGAATCATATAAAGAACTCTCTATTCTATTTATATCTGAAAAAAAGAAGTGAGTAAATAAGACATATTTTGTTTCTCTATACATGATTACGTCTTTGCATTCGGGTTGCTACTTGACAACATGCGTTATAGAAAAAGTAAAGTTATATAAAATTGGAAGATGAATTCTGTTGGCATTTCCGACAGTGATAATTCAATTGTATCAAACCTGATTCAATCTTATATACGAACAAAAAACAAAAACTCTTTTATTTTCATTGGTGTTTGGATCATACTATTCATCGTATCTTTAACTACGTTAATTGTTTTCTCGATTAAAGCTGGAACAGATCTCGTACTTGTTGGCATTATCGTGGCAACTGTGTGTTCAGCAGTTGCAGAGATGGGCAAGTCAAGTCAGACATATGGTTTAAAAGTTTAATTTCTTACTGACATTCTGCAGATTTTTCTCACTGATATATGAGTCCTTTTGAGGGTGTTTTCCTCAACATCCTCAAGCAAGAATGTCGAGAAAAATATTAGAAATGTTAACTTTGCTAAAATGTAACCAAGAGATAATGTAATTTTTTAAAAATAAATTATTACAAATATTCATCATGATTTTTCAAACTATTAGCATATGACTTTGACTTGACTTGACTTGTGACTTGAGAAAATCATAATTTGCCCATGTCTGAGCAGTTGTCCTTACTCTTTTCATCTTTCTTTGTTTATGCGTATGCTCTTACAGATTTTATGTTAATAGGATAAAGTACGTTAAATCACCAATATTTTGAAGTTTTAGAAAAGAAAATCGAGTCAGTCTCATCAACATCAATGGAGAACAGAAAGTGTTACGTATTATGATTGAATATTTTGAACTGGATGATGGTACTACAATGACATACCAATTAGATATTTTTATTCCTCGAACAATTGAGGAATGATCAGACTTTGGAATTTATGGACGCTATATACTGACGAACTTAATATTGCTCGATATTTCGAACAAATTCGTTCGCTTTTTGTGAATAACATTGAGTTTGATTGTGATTCGTTTGTGAACCAACAATTAATCCTTGATCATTCCATTGATTTGTTTCATCCAAATAATAACAACCCGAAGTGTAGATTCTCAACTGATAATTTGATGTAAAATTATATTTTTGATTTGTTATTGGAGGATTTATTGTTGATTCAGAAGAATTCAATTCTCGTAAACCAAAAACTAATGATCGATGATTTTTTGTTAGTTGATTATTGAGAAAATAAGTATAAATATTGTCATTTGACAGATTTGAAGGACAAAAAATTGTCCAACCATCGATTGAACCATTTAATTGAGGTATTTGATCGAATTTATAAATTAATAAATAGGCAAGACTTGTGTTCAATGGTTGAAGTTCCAAATGAACAGAAATCGAAAGAATAGTAGTGATATTCACATAATGAAGATAGAACAATTGAGAATGTGGTGTTGAATTAATTGATGTGACATTTTGTAAGATCATTGGTGGTACAATCAAATTTGGATCACGTGGAATGATTATTTCAATTCCTTGAACAACAATTTCATTTCCATTTTCATCAGTAATCGAAAGTGAAACCGATGTCGAAACATTCGTATTGGACGATGTACCGGAATTGCCATATGATGCTAATGGTGTCATCGTTGACTAAATTCAGCAATAACAACAAATAAATGCGGAAACATCGGATTGAAATCCGATCGTTATGTGTACTTCAAAAAGTTAACCCTAGAGATTTCGATAGTGATGATGAAGTAAAGGCGAGGAAGGTTGGTTCAGAGACTGTAGAGGGGAGGGACACGACGGTGGTGTTGGAGAGACTGTAGAGAAGAGGGAAACGACGGTG
>Ga0209960_1003311_pt1 | contig 14197 bp, 18 predicted proteins | sample ThiBiot_500_plan_2_FD_183947 | JGI IMG/M metagenome (GOLD analysis project Ga0209960, IMG submission 183947) | Wastewater bioreactor microbial communities from Cape Town, South Africa - Thiocy_expt_500_plan (SPAdes) | ecosystem: Engineered > Bioreactor > Thiocyanate-remediating >... | reverse complement strand
TACAGAAAGTATAGTAACGATTTTTCGACATTTTCCATTTCAGCATTTATATTTTCAACATCTTATTTTTTATATTTTTCAAATCAGTTAATTAATCAGTTACAGGTATTGAGTAGAAAAAGTAATAACGATGAATATTCCTCAAGGTATTAATTGAATACTTGTGAAGAAAAGATACTTCATTTTACTCTATACACTAATTCGATTGAATTCTGTGCTTATCACCATCTCAATGTCTATGAGCTAAATATATAGTTATTTATGAACACCTCCCATAGTGAACATTTTTTTGACGGTCCTGTTAGTGTTCACTATAGGGAGGTTTTACTGTAATTGCTAACAATTGTTTTTGTTTTTAATATGAATGTCCCTAAATTGAAATTCATTTTTTCAAGTATAAAATCTTCTTTTTTTTCTGGTCTTAACAAACATCATCGACTAGTAAAACTGGATCTTGCATAATATCTTGTGTAATAGGACAATGAAAATCGGACTGTATTGCAGTACGATACGTCATACTTTTTATTTTCTCTTCAAAATGAAATAAAAACATGCGAATAATAATGTTATCAGTCAGCAAACAAAATTTAACTATTATTATTCGTTCTCTTGTGTTTTTTTCGGTTAACAGCAACCTGACTTGAGCCATTGATTTGCTTGTTATTTTCTGAAGATTTCTGTTTGAAATCGTTCAATAATGATTGATTATTTAAAACATTCGTTATTAATCAATGTAATAGTGCTTGAACATTATCTCCACAAATGACTGAAATAGAAAAAAGTTGTAATTGATTTTGAGACATAAATCCCGTGCGGCTTGTAAAAATTATTCTTTACAATACTGATATCGACTTCCATTTCCGAAAAGATCGATTTTGTTACAAGATAATACAGTTTCAATATGTGTTGCACTATAACTAATCATAATTAACCTCAATGTTCTTAAATTATTTTATGACGTATCGCAAACGTTTGTTTCCTTTCACAGTTTCATGCTTAGAACAGGACTCCTGTTTCAATTCTGCTGCGCTTGACATATGATATAAATTTGAAAACATGAAGAAAGGCTCTTGTTTTATACTTAACTAACTTGTTTTATTAAATAATGAGAAAAATGTAAGAGAAACAGTCATTTTGAAAGTGTCAAAGGACATTTTTCTGCGTAATAAAATATACTAAGACAGATCTTTGTATATCGAATAGACTAATGACAACATATACGTTAACCCAATATTTATCTGAACTAACAGTTTCATTAACAAAATATTATCTCACACCAATTTATATTATTGCAATGATTGGTAATATATTTAATATTCTAATATTCTCCCGTCGAATGTTACGAAGTAATGGTTGTTCGAAATATTTCATTGGTATGTCTATCAATCAAATCTTACTTTTGAATACATTTGGAATAACAAGAATTGTAACAAGAATTATTGGTTATGATCTTGGTCAAAGCATAGCTGCACTCTGTAAAATAAGAATGTATATCTACATATTGAGTCTTGGATTAGTACGGCAATTTCTCTGTTTGATTTCTTTTGATCGTTGGATCGTTTCGGCTAGATACGAACATATTCGAAAATTAAGTTCATCAATTTATATTCGTTGGTTGATTGTTGGTAGTGTTCTTTTCTGGCTTTTATTCAGTATTCATGGTATCATCGGTTTTGATATTGCAGCGCGTGGTTGCATAGCAGCAACTGGCTCAACTTATGCTTATTTTTATGCATTACAAACTACAATATCATCAATTATTCCATTTATTATCATATTTATATTCAGTATTTTAACATTGAATAATATTCGAGGTGCAGCTCGAGTTCATGCTAGTCATGCATCACAACATTCACATACTGAATCAATTCCGCCTGCATTACCACAGAGTATTCATCATCGTCGACGTGAAAGACAATTAATTAAATTATCACTTCTACAAGTTTTAGCTTATGTTCTTTTGAGTATGACAGCAACAATAGCACCACTTTATTCATTCTTAACAAGTACATTACCGAAAAGTGCAGATCAACTGGCGATAGACAGTTTTATTGTCGCATCAGCGCAGTTTCTTTTGTACACCTACACAGCAGTATACATTCTCTTTCTCGTTTGCATCTAAAATTACTAATTTAATTTTAAAAATCTTTTTTTAGTCGACATTCTTCATCTACACAATTGCATCGAAAGCATTTCAAAAAGAATTCGTTCAAACATTAACAAGTATCTACAAATCTATTCGAAAACTCATTTTTCAACATTAATTAAATCAAATAATAATAAAGATGTGTCAAACCTAAAACTTTAAATACGTAAACTCACATCAGCAATCTCAAGAGAAAATAAAGAAACTATAACTCTTGTTTGGTTTAAGCCAAAAATAGAACCCAAAGAAGATGCAAAGCAAACACAAAACAAATCGGGTGAACTACGTTTCGTCTCACCCTCAACGAACACCCTCACACTCTGATTACGAACATCCTTGTTTTTTCCTCTACTGGAAGTTCGAAATGAAGAAGTGAGACGAAATGTAATTTTCCCCTTGTGTTATAGGGCACACAAAATCCGATGGTACCGAATTCCTATTTGCCATGTTTATACTTCTTTCAAAAGTGAAACAAGTGAAAAATGTTGTTATCAGATAAAAACAAGTCATGTTTTATTTCAAAAAGAAAAAGGAAAAAACCCGAACTAACAATTACAAGACAAATTCTTTTTACTTCTTGAATGCATTTCAAGATGTATGGCTGATGATCGTTTTTCTGGTTGAATAGCATTTTGTTTGAGATCACTAACTAGAACAGGATTTTCGAGAATACTCGAAATTAATCGATGAAACATAACTTGAATATTATCACCACGAATTGCTGAAATATTAAACATTGCTATTTGATAACGTGAAACAAATTCATTAGCTCGAGTAAAGAATTCTTCTCGTTGGTTAGCATCATAATTTTCTAACAGATCGATTTTATTACACGCTAGTACAGTTTCAACATTGTCGAACGAAGATTTCTCTCGTAAACGTTTGTACCAATAATCTTCCATTCTTTGAAACGAATCAATATTCGTCGTATCAACCATAAGTACAGCTCCATGACAATTTCGAAAATGTCGATCTGACACAGCTTCAAATCGATCTGTTCCCGGACAATCATTGACTTGTACAACGACAACATATTCATCTTCAAACAACCGATCCAAATAAAAGAAATACACATCAACTGCCAATGTTACTCGTGGTCTGTAATTCGATTGTATTTGTCCATATTCAATATTTGCTGCTAAACATGATTTCCCAACAGTCGATGATCCAAGTAGAGAAATAACAATCTGTAATTTCGGATAGTTCTTCCAAAGTTGATTACGTAATCGTCCTCGATGTAATGTAAACGATTGAAAATATTCTCTCGATTTGTCCTCATTTTGTAAATGAACAAATTCTTCAATAGCCGATTGAAGATTGTAATTAATAACGAAAATTTTACTTTCTAAAATTTGATTCGTTATTGGCGATGTATTATGATCTTTCAGCCATTCTTCTAAAGCTGATCTTTCATATGAATGTCCCTAGAATTGAAATTCAAAGATAGTTCGTCTGCTCAAAATCTCTCGGTCTCACATCTTCAACTAACAAAACCGGATGTTTCATAATATCATACGTAATCGGACAGATAAAATTCGTCGGCATAGTATTACTCATCCTAACGTTCGAATGCACACACTGTTTACGCTTGAGCGATTTTTTTATTCTGTATTTTTTCGACTAATAACAACAACAGAGACACACGCAGAAAAGAAAAGAGAAAAGATTTGTTTAGTTTTTTTGTCTAGATTGGATAATTGAGTAGAACATCTTGTCGTGCAAGTTCGAGTAACATCGGATCGTCGAAGAATTTGTTGATGCTGACATCTTCGCTGAGACCCTAAGAAAAAAAAATGGCAAAAATAAAAATGAAAAGACTATATCTTCGTCTTTACTTTTCGACGACGAGTTTTGATCATAAACTCTCGCGCAAGATGATTGACCGGTTGAGCTTCTAACGGTTTGATGGCGATCGTCTTGTCCAATGGATCACCGGGCACAATCTGCCAATGATGAAATACAGATAGGCAAAACGCTTGACCTTGCGTATGTGTTCGAAGATCAGTTTCGAAGCCCATTGAATCAATAGCTGGAATGAACGCTTTGAGCGTATAAAGTGGCGAACCGGGAACAGGTGCGTCGAGCGTGACATGACCACGTCGACGACCGAGAACCGTATAAACTGCTGAAACACAATCAGCTGGCGCGACAACTTCAACGAAATTGTACGGCTCCATGAGTCGAGGCGTGGCAAGGAGAAATGACGAGTAGGCAACTCGTCGAGCTGTTGGAATGAGTTGACCACGACCGTGATGAATCGGTTCGGGTGCGATCGATGCATCGAGAATTTTGAATTTAACATTACGAATCGGTTCGTCGCACAATGGACCTTCTTTTGTTGCCCATTGAAAACCTTGTACGATCGATTCTTTGACTTGTTCGGATGTTAGTAAGGTTTTATTGACTTCATGAGAAAGTGTATCATCGAGAAGAATATTCGGCCCATTGATTTCAGGTCCAAATGCCCAAATCGATCGACTAGCAAGAATATCCCATTCGTAACGATTTTGAAAGAAATCACTGATTTTCTTATTATTCCAACCGATTTGTACGACTTCTTGTTCGATATCTTCGGCTAAACCTTTTTCTAACGGTTCAGCAATCATCGTTAATTTATTTTTCTTATTCGGTGTTTCAGCAAAACATTTCAACGACGATGTTTCAACAACTGTCTCACAGAATGTCACAACAGGATCAGCAACTTTAATTTCAATTTCCGAATACATTCGTCGAAGATCATGCATCACACAATCCAAATAAAGTTCACCCGTACCTAAGATAATATGTTCACCGGATTCTTCGACTTTGGTATTCAATAATGGGTAACTTTTGTTGACTTTTCGAAGGCCATCTAACATTTTCGGTAATTCCGATGGATTGACCGGTTCGACAGCGATTTTAATTACTGATGTTGTATTGAATTTCAATGGTCGAAAGATTTGAACATCTTCGATATTGATGCTATTCATTCGACGATTTCGAACTAAACCTGAATTATCAACGATTGTCGATGTTTTTACAATCGATTGATCGACTCCTTCGATTAAAACTAAATTTCCAACGGGCACACGATTTAATTCAATTCGATAACGTGCATTAAACACCCACAATCGTCCAACAGCACACGAAAAAGAATCTTCCGGATCTTTCAGCGTATAATTCTCGCCGAGAATTCTCACTTCTTGTCCAGATTTCAGCGTTCCACTAAAGATTCGACCGAGAACATGAAATGATGTTGCATCAGCTGTCGAATAATTCTTCGTCGTATGAATAATCACTGGTGCATCGGAATTACATCGATTCATTTCGGCTACAATATCCTCTTGTAAACTGCCCGTATATAAATGTTCGATTTTATTTTTTGCATTCGCCAATGGCGATGGAATATGTTCAACGATCATGTCGGTAAAACCTTGAAATTCACCGAAGAAACGAGCACATACAAGTCGAAGTAACGGTCGAATATTGAGTTTTAATTCAGTTTTCGAAAGACGAATGCCAAGTTCATCTAAAACGCCCGGCAACGTCTCATCAACATCGCCAACAACATGAGCAAAGATCTTGTAAAGTGGCTCGAGAATAAATTGAATAAACGATCGACTACTATTGCTCGATGCACCTTTTTTACCAAAAGTTCGTGTTTTACCATTGTAATAAACATCTCCCCAAAGTCGTTTCGCTAATAATTGAAAATCAAACGAGCCACCATGTGTACTCGCATAGATCTTCGCGAATGATTTCAATGTAAAACAAAATCGATAGTATGAACTCGCGAAACACACATTGTTTAACAATGGTGAAACATATTGAGCTTGATTTTCATCTTCTGAATAAGTTTTAATGAGTCCATTGACTTCGTCGATGATATGTTTTAATTTGAAATAAGCATCTTGTGGTGGCAGTTTCAATTCTAAGATTAATCGATCGATTTTATTGATACAAAGAGTAATGGCTAGACGTTCTTGAATGGCATGTTTGATCAGTCGATCGGTGTTTAACATGACACCTTCGTGTGCATCGACAAAAATCACGACACCATCACAGAGACGAAAGGCAGCTGTGACTTCATCGGAGAAATTCACGTGACCTGGTGTGTCGAGAATATTGAAAAGATAATTTTTTTCTTTTAAATCCGGAAGAAGAATAGTGAATGGTGTTGATTTAATTGAAACACCACGTTCTTGTTCAGTGAAAAGTGTGTCAGTATAACGAAGTTCTTTGTTTTCGGTCGACGCAAGATAGGGATGTGTTTGTTCGATGAGAGCATCGCAGAATGTTGTCTTGCCATGATGTAAATGACCGCTAATGGCAATATTTCGAACGAGATCGAGATTATCCATAACATCAGTTAGATATTCGAGATCGTAGACTGTCTCGGGTATTTCTTGTTCAACAAATGAGAATTTCGTTTTCTTCACTGGAGCAATTATTGGCTGACTAAGAGCTTGTGTATCTTCTTCTTGTACAACAGTTTCAACGTCAGGTCCGTAGATTTCCAATGCACTTGGATAGTATTTTTTATCTTCATGTAGAACAACAGCTGTTGATAGCTGTGAAACATCAATAGCTTCATCTTCGCCTTCATTTTGATCGCCATCATCTTCCTAAGAAAAGAAAAAATAAAATCATCTTTTCTGAAGAGATGAAATTCGAACCATATCGCTTGTTTGATCGACATTTCCCAGTTCTTGTCGATAGCCAATCTGTTGATCATCATCTTCCTCTTCATCTGATTCAAGTTCAGGTCCCATATAATTGCCAAATTGATCATAGAGATCAGCTTGATCCATTCTTTCAAACGAAAAGCAAAAAAACATAGGCATACATACAATGACATTTATTTTTCTTTCTCATTCTTTCGAACACAATATTATTCTTCATTAGTTCATTCAAGTATCTTTGTTTCTTCTTTTTCAAATGTATCCAATTGCCAAAACGAAATACGATCTCAATGATTATGCAAGAAATAATAACAACATTTTAATCCCACAAACGAACTGTTTCGAGTCAACAAAAAGTCCAATTGTTGCATCATAACGATCAATTTCGTTTTTTTTTCTTCGAACGAAAGAACAAATAATACAAGTTTGAATTCACTTTTTTTTCTTATTCTTCGTCTTCTCTTCATCAATAACAACAGACAAACGTTGTCAAACATAATCATTTTCATATCAACCTTCGGGTCATATCTCTGTAACTAGCAATTTCTCTTTCTTTTCTCTTCATATGCTGTCGATGATCAGCAGGAGGTATACTATACATTCAAGGAAATTGAATAGGTTATATTCTATCCGTGAGAAGAGGGCTTACATATCATGAAATTCGATCCACGAAAGACGATTGACAAAATTCAATTCGTCTTTTTTTCGTGTTCGTCATGAAACGAGTTTGAAAACAAAATAATAATCGTTTATTTTTCTCATTTACATAGATATTGAATATGTCACATTGATATGTCTCGAACCTATCAAATCACACTTGAACATGAAGGTGAAAAACGTGAATTAGATCTATTAAATACACGTTTTGGAAATTACTTGAAGAAAATCAAACATTTAGTTAGTAAAAACAGTGAACTTCGTCGACAAATCGACGATGTTTATCATCAATATTTTCAACATACAGACAATCAATTACAACAAACAACAATTGTCAAATTAAATCAACTACGTCAACAACTCGACACTGAAGTTCGAACGCAAGCATCGGTTCAAATACGTTTACAACGTGCTAATTACGATATACAATTCTTTCGGAATCATTTGAAATCCTATTCGGTCTACGAACAAAAACAATCCGAACAAATACAATCGATGAAACAACAATTACAAACTAATCTCAATGAATTCGAACAATTGAAGCAACAGTATCAACAACGTGAAGAAGATTTGCAGGTTAGTTTTTTTTCAATCAAACACACAAAAAAAAATAAAACGCTCGTCCTTTTTAAGATTCAGAAAAATCAATACGCTCAATCGATGAATAAATTAGCGGAGTTTTCGAAAGAATACGATCGAATTTCGTACGAACGAATGGAAAATGAAAATAATCTACGTACACTCAAAGAACAGTTTATCTTTGAACAAGAATATCATCAACGACGGCAACAAGAATTCGAATATTTAGAAAAGTTTCATATTGATTTTCATCGAGAATTTACAAGAAATGAATTTCAAAATATTATCGAGAAAATTCGGTTTGATTTTTCTTCTTCTTTCAATTTTTTCATTTCTTTTGTTTTTTTTTCTTTAGCAAAGATTATCAAGAATTCAACGCTCTAAGTCTTGTTGAATTAGAAAAATTCTATAAAATCAAATTAGACAAAGCCAAAAACGAATTCACTCAACAAGAAGAAAAAACTGCAAAATCAAAATCAAAAGAAATCCATCAAGCTTTACATTCGACTAGACAAGAACAACGATCATTAATCGAACAAAATCTCCTTCTCAAAGATCAACTAGGTAACTCCAAACAAAATTAAATCAAAACAAGGGCAAATCTTTTCTCTCTAGAACAACTCGAACAAGATCTACGTCATATCGTCGAACAAAATCATCAACATTACGAAGTATCCAATCGCGAATATAATCAATTACAAATCGAAATACCTGAATTAGATTACATCATTGTACATTTACGTGAAAATACAGTTAATCTATGGTCAGAAATCAATACATATCGATATTTATTAGTTAATCTTTTGTCCCCAACAACCACAACAACTGAAAAGGCTGTTCAACCAGTCATTAACAAAACAACAACAACAACAGTCGGTACGCGAGCGCAACAATATCGAGATGAAGCCACCGGCTTCATTGTACATATTGAAGATGGCATTGTATGGGTTCGAATCTGAACATTCGTTCAATTTAGTATTAGTTTTGTGTGTGTGTGTCCTTAGTTTTGAAAAAACAAAAAAAAAGAATGAGACTTACTTTTCAAATGAAGATGATTTGTTAAAAATATATCGATCTGAAACAGAGAAATATTCGTTATACATTCAAGTCTTTCGAAACAACAGAAGAGAGATTTATTTGATAAGAGAAAACTAGTGTTTAGGTTTTTTCTTTGTTTGTTCGGCATTCATTCGCAGAATGTCGCCGGGTGATGGATACGGTCGCATTTGATACAATTCGCCGTTGGCTGTTTCATCGGCGCCCGTTTTCGCTTTGCCTTTTACTTCGAGACCCGAGGCCCAATTTCCACTGAAAATCAAATCGAAATGAGAGAAATTAAATTTGACGGTGTTTCTTTTTTACCGTGGCACGTCGGAGTACGACGATGGATCCATCTAGAAAATGAAAAATTTGAGTCAATGACAACTGAAAAGTTGATCTACGAACCGGATCTGCATCGTAGCTCAGCATTTTACCGGCTAGAATAAAAGAGAAATGATCAAAATTGAAAATCTTTTTTGATTTACCGATTTTTCTTTTTAGTTTTTGAACGGGATTTAGATCTTCTTCATCAGTTTCCGAGCCATCCTAAATAATTCATTTAGTTTTATGAATCAAAATCATTATCTCGTACATCATCATTGTTTTTCTTTTTCTTCTTTTTCGCCGGCACACCGGCTGCTTGCCGTCTGGCTTCTTCAGCTTTTCTCTCCATTTCTTTATCTTAAAAAACAACAAAATTATTTGCCGAAAAATCAACTCGATTTACGTCGGATTTTGATCGCTGGTTGAGAGATATACGATCGAGGATGAGCCGGAGGTAGCCACGACACTTCATCCGTATCCAAATTCCAGTAATAACATCGATCGACAGTTGCATCGGGCACTTCCCGCCAATTACTTGGCAATGGATATTTCTTCAGCATACGTCGACGACGTTTTTCCACGGCCGGATCGGGCGTATAGTTTTTAATGCCGTATCTGAATAAAAATATTTCGCAATTTCTCGTTCGAAAAAGAAAAAACATCGTTGTTCTACCGTTTTTTACAGTATTCAACACATGTATGATAGGGATTCCATTTGTTCGGACATTTGATACACTCGTCATATTCGATATGAACATCGACGTTCGAATATTGACTTTGTACTTTCTGTTGATCATCACGTTCGTCATAATTCTCAGCAAAGACTTCCTCTTCATCATCATCACTTGCTTCTACGAAGGAGAAACTGTTAGGGAAAAAAAACATTCAATCTCTCGACTAACCTAGTGCAGCATTGATATTCGACGCATTGAGTATGCCTCGTTTGATTAGAAGTTCTTGGAGAGCGGATGAAAGTGGCATTTTTTGACTGTTTGAGAATATAAAAAAAAGAGTTAGTTGGCTAGTCTTTCATCACAATAGGTGGATTTTTATTGGCCAAGAAAATTTCCCAAATAAAAAACTTCTGTTTTTGTTTTTACAATTCAATTTTCGAGATGATTTTTATTGAGAATAAAATTTTTTTATTATTTTCGCGCGACATCTATCGTCGAACTGACCACCGACGAAATTCGTCGATCATAAATCGAAAATATGTTATCATCAACGCTCATTCGTTTGACAACTAGTTCGTTGCTTTTCAAACGAACTCTCATCGATCCTAATCCGCCGTTAGTCGGTCAAGCAATTGAAATCAAAGAATATCTTCGAGAGAACACGATTCCATTCGATGAATCGTGGACAAGTATCAAAGCTCTGTGCTGTCGAAGTTCGAATCGACTTTCTGGTTTGATTCATATCGAAAAGCAGACAGGTTTGGAGGAAAAAAAGAGCGAGAGAGAACAAATAAATGTTTTTGTTGTTCAGGTGATTTCGCGTGTTCGAAATGTTCGACAACGGGCAATTGGAATCAATTTCAAACTCAATGGCAACATTTCAAATCGAGGTAGACGAAAAATTTGAATCAGCTCGAGATGAAAACATTTGTTTTAGAGTCAATTGTCCGAAGATCGGATCACCATCGAACCAATTATCTGAGAACGAACAGAACCTTTGGGATCAATCGGAAGTTATTCAAGAGTCCAATCACGAACAAGTCGAAGCCATCCTCTCGAGATTCGATTTTCAGGAGAATTCAATATCGATTTCAACACTCCAACGATACGGCATTCGTATCCATCAAGATCAACTGATTGCACCATTGTATGATATCAATCGATCGTTGGTGAACGTTGTTTCACTCGAGTCGAAACTGTCTTCGGTACCATTTGGTTTGAATATTCTCTCGGCACGAAATGCTGAAATTATTCTTGTTGATTCGATTTGGGACGCACTTTGCGTCTATGAAGCGACTGGAAAAGTTGCGATTGCTATTCCTCAAATGAAATTCTCGATTCGAGTAAACTAAATGAGATCCGGTTGTTTAAAAATTGACCTTTTTTTTGCATTCAGATGTTAATCTTATTTGAACATCTACGTAAGATTCATATTTGGTATTCGACAGATAAAGTCTACGCATTTCGATTGGCGAATATTCTCAATCCACATCGATGTTTTCTTATAACCTATCCGCAAACAGCTTTTCAAGCGTTTCAATCGGGACAAAATGTTAAAACAATTGTCAATGAAAGTTTTGCAGTGATTAATAAATGTATTGAACAGTTCGATTCATTTCGAGAGATTATTAAAGATGAATTATTGCAACGAACTCGTTATGCTGGCGTTCAAGTTTGTTTGAACAGATGAATGAACTGAATTTATTGTTTTGTTTTTTTCAGTGGCAAAGATATCCGATGTTAACACAGATTTTGAAAGGACATCGAGCTGGAGAATTAACAGTTCTAACCGGTGCAACAGGAAGTGGAAAAACAACATTTTTAAGTGAATATTCATTGGATTTATGTGCTCAAGGAGTAACAAATAATTTCCTTTCGAGAGAAAAATCAAATTACTCATTCGTTGTTTTCTAAGGTTTCGACATTATTCGGTAGTTTTGAAATTCAAACACATCGTTTAGCTAAAGTTATGCTAACACAATATTCCGGGTATTTCATTGTTTGTTTTTTCGTATTGATTTTTAATTGAATATGAATTTAAAGATTAAATCTAACGAATCATATGGATATATTTGACCGATTTGCTGATCAATTCTCTCGTTTGCCGATGTTTTTCATGACATTTCACGGACAAGAAAGTATCGATAAAGTCATCAGTGTAAGCACCTACGTGTTCCCTTTTCTGTTGAATAAATGATTTATGTTCAATCTAGACAATGGGTAATGCTGTTGCAATACATAATATTCAACATGTAATCATTGACAATCTTCAATTTATGATGGGCATGGATTATTCGAATGGTGATCGATTTTTCAAACAAGATACGCTCATACATCGTTTTAGAAAATTTGCAACCAATAATCGATGTCATGTGACTGTTGTTATTCATCCGAGAAAGGAAGAAGATGAAGGTCTTTCGATTTCGTCGATCTTCGGATCAGCGAAAGCTTCACAAGAGTCTGATAATGTTCTCATTATTCAGCAGAAAAAACTTTCGAATACGACCATTAAATATCTTCAAGTATAATTGATTTCAATTACATGATGAAGAAAACATTTTGTCTTTTAGATTGCAAAAAATCGTTTCGATGGTCAACTCGGTCGTTTTACACTTCGTTTTGATAAAGAACGTCTTTCATTTTCACGTTCGAATTCAATTAAAGATGAATCCGAATCCCAATCAGTTGCTATTCAACAATGAACAGATAAACTTTCAGTTCCAGTTCGAGTTTAATAAATTGTTTCAATAACGTGCAAATTCAAAAAGTTACACAACAAAAACCAAAAACTATCAGTACAAGCCGGACTTCTACGTTATAATAAGTAGATTAGTTCTGCTTTGTGCGATCGCATACAAATAAGACTTAACTGAACTTTCAATCGCGCCATACGAAATATTGAGTATTGTAAGCGTCTATACAAAGAGAAAGTAGAGATATTCAATGAAACCGAACAACTAGCTGTTAAATTACCGTATTCTGTATCAATGCTTCAGCGAACTCTCGAGCACCTGTACCTGTAATATTATTCGTCTCAACATCAAGCTCTTCAAGGATCTATAGAAAGAAATAATTATTTTTGATAAGAATACGACACTTAATATAGAAATTTACGTTATTGAATTTTAATGCTTCAGCACAATAATGTGCACCTTGATCTCCAATCATGTTCTTCTGAAGAACGAGTTTTATTAGTGCCTATGACAACACAGAATAATTATATTTGATAGAAGTTTAAAACGTTCACGTCATGCTACTTTGTTATGTTGCAATCCTTCACCGATATATCGCGCACCTTCACTTCCAATCGTGTTATAGCCAAGATCAAGTTGTTTAAGCGCCTACGAAATGAATGAATACCGATATTTCGTTTATGCAAAATTACTTTGTTTTGCTTCAGGCCTATACCAATCTGAACACCACCATTTTCTCCAATCTTGTTAAGGCTAAGATCAAGTTGTGTTAGTACCTATGAAACTAAAGAATAGCGATGTTTGTGGTAGATATCAACTGACTTCGTTTTGTTGTAATGCTTCACCGAGATATCGGACACCTATATCTCCAATCATATTATTGTGAAGATTAAGTTGTTTAAGTGTCTATGAAATGAATCAATATCACTATGTTTCGTTTATTTGAAATTAACTCTGTTTTGTTTAAGGCCTATAAAAAGATGTTGAGCACCATTATCTCCAATGTTGGCATCTTGAAGGTTGAGTTCTGTAAGCACCTATGAAAAGCAGGAATCGTAATGATATTTAATAGAAGTAGAAGAATCGACGTAATGTTACTTTGTTGTATTGCAAAGCTTCACCAAGATATCGCGCACCTTCATCTCCAATCTTGTTAAACATAAGATTAAGCTGTTCAAGTGCCTATAAAAAAGAAGAAATAATGGTGTTTGATCCAAATGAAGAATTTATGTGGTGTTACTTTGTTGTGCTTCAAGGCCATACCAATATGTTCACCACCCTTTTCTTCAATGTTGTTAAGAAACGTTCCGTGAGAAAATCAAAGATTTTGACACATCGAAAAACATGATGGTTCACCGATTTTTGATTTGACCCCATAGGTATTTAGGCTTTAGTATATCATAAAAGAATCCAAAGTTTTAT
>Ga0209960_1003310_pt1 | contig 14205 bp, 9 predicted proteins | sample ThiBiot_500_plan_2_FD_183947 | JGI IMG/M metagenome (GOLD analysis project Ga0209960, IMG submission 183947) | Wastewater bioreactor microbial communities from Cape Town, South Africa - Thiocy_expt_500_plan (SPAdes) | ecosystem: Engineered > Bioreactor > Thiocyanate-remediating >... | reverse complement strand
CGGCTTCGCCGGGCTGCACGCTGAAAGAGATGCCGACGATTTGCGCGCGCATTTCGTCGAGGGAGTCTGTCTCGGTGTCGATGGCCGTGAGCGGGGCCTTGTGCAGGCGCTCCAGCCACTGGTCAAAGTCGGCCCAGTTGAGGATGGTGTCGTACACCACCGTGCGGTGCTGGGCTTCTTCGGCCACGGTGCTGGCGGAATGGTCGGCAAACAGGTCGCCGCTTTGGCCGGGCATGGCAACGGTGGGGGCTGTGGTGGCAGAAGCAGTAGCGCCCTTGATGGCAGCAGCCAGGCCCTTGAAGCCGTACTTTTCGTAAAACGGCAGCAGGCCCTCGTTGTCCGGCGCGTCCAGCGTGATGTCGTCAAACGCGGGCAGGCCGGGGATGTGGTCGGCCAGCGCGCAGTCTGTCTTCATGGTGACGAGCTGGCGGCTCAAGGCCAGCTGGCCGCTGGCGATGGCCTCGCGCAGGTTGTTGCCCGCCACGCCCTTGATGGCGTCGGCGTTGGCAATCAGGTTGTCGAGCGAGCCATATTCTTCCAGCCACTTGGCGGCGGTCTTGGGGCCCACCTTGGTCACGCCGGGCACGTTGTCCACGGTGTCGCCTACCAAGGCCTGGTAGTCCACCATCAGCGCGGGTGGCACGCCAAACTCGGCCGTCACGCCCGCCACGTCGCGGCGCTTGCCGCTCATAGTGTCGATGATGGTGATGTGCTCGTTGACCAGCTGGCTCAAGTCTTTGTCGCCGCTGGACACGATGACTTCAATGCCTTGCGCTGCGGCCGTGTGGGCCAGGGTGGCGATCACGTCGTCGGCCTCCACGCCGGGCACGGCCACCACCTTCCAGCCCAGCAGGTCCACCACCTCGTGGATGGGCTCGATCTGGCTGCGCAGGTCGTCGGGCATGGGCGAGCGCGTGGCCTTGTATTCGGTGTACAGCGCATCGCGGAAGGTGGGGCCCGAGGCGTCGAACACGCATACAGCGTAGTCGGCAGTCACCTCTTTGCGCAGGGCCTGCATCATGTTGATCATGCCGCGAATGGCGCCTGTAGCAGGGCTGGTGGGGTCGCCCGGCACGGCCCGCAGGTCGGGCATGGCGTGGAAGGCGCGGTACAGGTAGCTGGAGCCGTCCACCAGCACCAGGGTCTTTTTGTTGCTCATCCGGCAATTGTGCACGTCCACGCCCTATGACAATGCCTGCCGGGCGGCGCTCTACAATCGCCCGATGCGCGCTGTTCACCTTCTCCTGCTGCTGGGCATGGCCTGCGGCAATGCCCTCGCCCAAGCCCCGTCTCCATCCCCTGCACCCGCCGCTGCGGGCGCCCAGCGCGAGGCGCTGCCCGATCCCGAGCCCCTGTCCGGCCGCAACAACCAGCGCACGGAGCGCATCCAGATCGAAGACGCAGGCAGCCGTGTGGATGAACTGCGGGTGGGCGGGCAAACCCAGAACATCTCGGTACAGCCCAAGACCGGCAACCTGCCCGCCTACGAAGTGCAGTCGCCTGACGGAGCGCGCAGCCGCTCTGGCGGCAACAATGGCTCCGAGACCACCACGGCGCCCCGCGTCTGGAACGTGTTCAAGTTCTGAGGGGCTTCTGGGCGGCGCGCAGGTACTGCGCTGCCACCGGTTGAGCCCCCCGCTTGCCGCCCGTTGTCCCGCCCCTTCCTCTTTCTCATTTCTTCGACCCCCTGAGCGATGGCCGTTTTTACCGAAGTCTCCAATCCCGAGGCGCGCGAGTTGCTGCGCCGTTTGCAACTGGGCGAGCTGGTGGAGCTGCGCGGCATTGAGGGCGGCATCGAGAACACCAACTACTTTCTGACCAGCGATCAGGGCGAGTTCGTGCTGACACTGTTCGAGCGCCTCACGGCCGAGCAGTTGCCGTTCTACCTGTACCTGATGAAGCATCTGGCGCACGGCGGCGTGCCCGTGCCCGACCCGCGTGCCGACAAGAACGGCGACATCCTGCACACCGTGTGCGGCAAGCCCGCCGCCGTGGTCAACAAGCTGCGCGGCAAGAGCCAGCTGGCCCCACAGGGCGTGCACTGCGCTGCCGTGGGCACCATGCTGGCCCGCATGCACCTGGCGGGCCGCGACTTTGACCGCCACCAGCCCAACCTGCGTGGGCTGCCCTGGTGGAACGAGACGGTGCCGGTGGTGCTGCCCCACATTGACGCTGCGCAGGCTGCACTGCTGCGGTCCGAGCTGGCCTACCAGAACCATGTGGCGGCCAGCTCCGCCTATGCCGCTCTGCCGCGCGGACCCGTGCATGCCGACCTGTTCCGCGACAACGTGATGTTTGAAGGGGAAGAGCTGACGGGCTTCTTCGACTTCTACTTTGCAGGGGTGGACACCTGGCTGTTTGACCTGGCTGTGTGCCTGAACGACTGGTGCATCGACCTGCCCACCGGCACTCATGACGCCGAACGCGCCACGCGCATGCTCGACGCGTACCAGGCCGTGCGCCCGCTGACGGCGGCCGAGCGCGAACTGCTGCCTGCCATGCTGCGCGCCGGGGCCTTGCGGTTCTGGATCTCGCGTCTGTGGGACTTCTACCTGCCGCGCGAGGCCTCCATGCTCAAGCCCCACGACCCCACGCACTTCGAGCGCGTGCTGCGCGGGCGCCTGGCACTGCCCGTGCACGCGGGCTGATCCCACCACAGGCGAGCAGCCTCTAACCCCTGGCCCAGCCACCGGTTTGGGGCGGTGGGGTAAATTCGGCCTTATTCGCCCACCCGACATCCGATGCCGCTCGACGCCCCCTGTTGGCGCCAGGGCACAGCTGGCGGTGCGAGCCTCTCCTCCTTTCCAACGTATTCATGAAACTCCACATCGTTCCCGCACGCACCGGCATGGCCTGGGTCAAGCTCGGCGTTCGGGCGTTCTGGCGGCAGCCCATGGCGCTGGCTGCGCTGTTCTTCACGACCATGGTGGCGATGTCGCTGGCCACGATGATTCCGCTGGTGGGCCCGGCCATTGCCCTCGCACTGCTGCCGTCGGCCACGCTGGCCATGATGGTGGCGGCGGCGCAGGCATCGCAAGGGCGGTTTCCGATGCCCACGGTGCTGCTGGTGGCGTTTCGCACCGGGCGCGAGCGGCTGCGCGACATGCTCACGCTGGGTGTGCTGTATGCGGTGGCTTTCCTCGGCATCATGGGGCTGTCGGCCCTGCTGGACGGCGGTCAGTTTGCGCAGGTGTACCTGGGCGGCGCGCCCATGACCCGGGAGATTGCCGAGAACCCGGACTTCCAGCGCGCCATGTGGCTGTCGATGCTGTTGTACCTGCCGCTGTCGCTGCTGTTCTGGCATGCACCGGGCCTCGTGCACTGGCATGGCGTGCCGCCGGTCAAGGCGCTGTTCTTCTCCATCGTGGCCTGCGTGCGCAACTTTGGCGCGTTCCTCGTCTATGGGCTGGGCTGGCTGGGGGTGTTTTTGCTGGGCGGGCTGGTGGTCAGCATCGTGTCGGCCCTGCTGGCTGTGGCGGGGCTTGCGGGATCGATGGCCGGTGGCATCATGGTGGGCGCTGCCATGATGTTGGCGGCCATGTTCTTCACCTCGGTGGTCTTCACCTTCCGCGACTGCTTCGAGCCCCCCTACACCCCGCAGCAAGAAGAGGCGCCCCATGACACCCCGCCCCCCAGCCCCCCTGACGCACCACCTGCAGGGCCGCTCTGACGACGAGCTGGTCTGGTTCCAGCGCCGCAGCGTGGTGCAGGCCGCCGCGCTGTGGGTGGCAGGCGGTGGCTGGGCTGCCGCCCATGCGCAGGCGCGCAGCAATATCGTGGAAGTGCGCGGCGAGGTGCTGCGCAATGGCGAGCCCCTGACGGCGCAGCACACCATCACCGCCAACGACCGCATTGAGACCGGGCCGGGCGCCAGCCTGGTGTTCTCAGTGGGCGACAGCGCCTTCATGGTGCGGCAGAACTCGCGCATGGCGATGGAGAGCGACACACCCACCGCCGTCAAGCTGCTGCGCCTGCTCAGCGGTGCAGTGGCGACGGTATGGGGGCGCGGCCCAGACCGGCAGATTGCGCTGCCCACGGCCACCGCAGGCATCCGCGGCACCGGCGTGTACGCCGAGGTGTTTGCCGACCAGGACCAGCGCGGCTACCTTTGCAACTGTTATGGCACGGTGGAGCTGACGGCAGGCGGCGAGCGCCTGGTGAGCCAGTCCAGCTACCACCAGTCGTTCTGGGCCGAGCCCGCACCCCGCAATGGCCGGCTGCTGACTCCGGCCGGTGCCATCAATCACACGGACGAAGAGATGGAGTTCTTGGCGGGGCTGGTCAACCAGCGCACCGCGTGGCAGGTGTCGGGCCGCAAGGGCATCAAGGATGGCAGCGGTGGCGCGGCCGCACCGGCCAACAACTACGGAACTGGCAACTCCTACGGCCCGCCCGGCTCCCGGGACTGAACGCTGCTCAGCGGTACCCTGCCGCGCTGAGCCGCAGCGCTCGCCGCAATGGCTGTGCGGCGCGCCTTGAGGTGCCGTTACGCAGTGCGCCAGGCACTGCGTCAAACCGTCACACAAACGTCAAACCACTGTCACGGGGCGTTCCTAGGATCGCGGGCTGGACTCCATGCCACCCGTTCCACACGCCTTTCCAACAAGGCTTCTGGTCGGATCAGGGCGTGGCATGCCCGTTCGCATACCCACTTGGAAACACCCCGAAAATGACCCAACCGACGATGCCCACCCGCCGCAAGGCCCTGCAACTGCTGGCCGGCGTTCCCATGCTGCCACTCAGCGCCAGCGCCTCGGCCGCCCTGCTGACCGCCTGCGGTGGCAGCGACTCCGCCGCGCCCAGCTTTGTGTCGGCCAGCTTCACGTCGATGGCAGCACCCACCCTGGCCAACGCCGCTGCCATGGCCACCACCACCGTGGGCTCCACGCTCAACATCAAGCTCAGCGACGACTCGGTGCGCTCGTACCAGCTGGCTTACCAGCCGTTCTTCGTGACGGGCGACATGGTGTCCGACGGCAAGGGCGGCACCATCCTGTCGGGTGGCTACTACGACATCAACAACAAGCCCATCATCGACGCCACGGTGGCTGGCAAGGAACGCCAGTACTTCTCGGACTCGCCCGACGGCACCTCGCTGCTGACCGTGGCCAACCCCACCGTGACCGGCCTCAAGGGCAAGGCCGTGTTTGCCGTGGTGCAGTTTGAATACACCACCTGGGCACAAGACGGCAAGACCGACATGTACGGCAAACTGCCCTCGCCCATCGCCGTGCTGACGCTGGACCAGGACCAGACCACCGGCAAGCTGAGCCTGGTCAAGTACCACAACGTGGACACCTCCAAGGTGCACGGCCTCTGGATCACCTGCGGCGCCAGCCTGTCGCCCTGGGGCACCCACCTGTCGAGCGAAGAGTACGAACCCGATGCGTTCAGCATCGCCAGCAATGCCATGTTCAAGGCCTACAGCAAGAACCTGTATGGCGACGAAACCAAAGCCAACCCCTACCACTACGGCCATATGCCCGAAGTGACGGTGAACCCCGACGGCACCGCCAGCATCAAGAAGCATTTCTGCATGGGCCGCATCTCGCACGAGCTGGTGCAGGTGATGCCTGACAACCGCACGGCGCTGATGGGCGACGATGCCACCAACAGCGGCTACTTCGTGTTCGTGGCCGACAAGGAAAAAGACCTGTCGTCCGGCACGCTGTACGTTGCCAAGGTGGGCAGCGGCTTCTCCATCGACCCCAAGGTCGGCACGGCAGCGCCCCTCACCTGGATCAAGATGGGCTCGGCCACCAGCGCCGAAATCGAGAACCTGGCCAACACGCTCAAGCCCACGGACATCATGACCGTGAAGACCAGCGACCCGGCCGACGCCAGCTACACCAAGATCGTGGCCAACGGCAAGACCGAGTGGATCAAGCTGAACCCCGGCATGGAAAAGGCCGCCGCCTTCCTGGAAACCCACCGCTACGCCGCCTACCTGGGCGCCAGCCTGGGCTTCACCAAGATGGAAGGCACCACGGTCAACGCCAAGGACAAGATTGCCTACTCCGCGCTGCAGAACATCCAGTCGTCCATGGTGGCAGGCAATGCCGCCAACGTGCCGGGCAACGGCATCTCGGTGCCCAAGCAACTGGTGGCCGGCGCCGTGATGGCGCTGAACCTCAAGGGTGGCCAGAAGGACACCGCCGGCGGCACCATCAACAGCGAATGGATGCCCGTGGACACCAAGGTGCTGCTGGCGGGTGAAGACATCACCGCCGACGCCCTGGGCAACACCGCCAACCCCAACAACATCGCCAACCCGGACAACCTCAAGTTCTCCGAAAAGATGCGCACGCTGTTCATCGGCGAGGACAGCAGCCAGCACGTCAACAACTTCCTGTGGGCCTACAACGTGGACACCAAGCAGCTGTCGCGCGTGATGTCGATCCCCGCAGGCGGCGAGTCCACCGGCCTGCACGCCGTGGACGAGATCAACGGCTGGACGTACATCATGAGCAACTTCCAGCACGCCGGTGACTGGGGCGCCATCCACAGCGTGGTCAAGGACACGCTGGACCCGATGATCAAGGCCAACTACAAGAACAAGAACGGCGCGGCCGTGGGCTACCTGACGGCCGCGGCCAAACAGCCCAGCCTGAACCAGGCCTGAACTCCGCCTGAAACCAGCCTGAGCTAAAGGCCAACAGGGCTGCACCCGGTGCGGCCCGCTTCAAAAACCAACGGGGCCCGAGGGCCCCGTTGTCATTGGTGGCGCTGGTTAGCTATACAAACGATAGCTACCCAGGCATAAGGTACTAGCGCTACCAGGCGATTTTTCTCAAAACTGCTACTCGACCACCGTCAGCTTGGCCACCGACAGCGCCAGCCACTTGGTGCCGTGTCGCGGAAAGTTGACCTGCGCACGCGCGTCGTCGCCGGTGCCTTCAATGGCCAGCACCTTGCCCTCGCCAAACTTGGTGTGAAACACGGCAATGCCCACGCGCAGCCCGTGCGATGGCGCGGCCTTCTGCACAGGCACTGGGGGGCTGGCAAATGTCTCAGACTTGAAGCCAAATTGGCCTCTAGCGCTAGATCCGTATGCGCCACCAGCTCCTGAATTGGTAGCAAAACTGGGCGCATACGAGCCAAAGCCCTGCTGCTTGGGCGTGATCCACTTGAGCGCCGCTTCGGGCAGCTCGTCAAAAAACCGGCTCTTGATGTTGTAGCGCGTCTGCCCGTGCAACATGCGCGTCTGCGAGTGGCTGAGGTACAGCCGCTTGCGGGCGCGGGTAATGGCCACGTACATCAGGCGGCGCTCCTCCTCCAGGCCGTCGCGGTCGCTGGCCGAGTTCTCGTGGGGGAACAGGCCCTCTTCCATGCCGCCGATGAACACGCAGTCAAATTCCAGCCCCTTGCTGGCGTGTACGGTCATGAGCTGCACCGCGTCTTGCCCGGCCTGGGCCTGGTTGTCGCCCGCCTCCAGCGCGGCGTGGGTCAGGAAGGCGGCCAGGGGCGAGAGGGTTTCGCCGGTGTCGGCATCCACAATGCCGGGCACAGCGGGTTTCAAAGGCTCGTCCAGCACCGGTGCGTTGGGGTCCAGCCCCTGGCTGACCGGGCTTTGTGCGCTCTGGGCGAGCGGCGTGCCATGCTCGTCCAGCGGCAGGGCCACCGCGTCGCGGCCAAAGCCTTCCTGCGTGACGAAGCTCTCTGCGGCGTTGACCAGTTCTTCCAGGTTCTCGATGCGGTCGGCGCCTTCCTTCTCGGTGCGAAAGTGTTCCACCAGCCCCGTGGATTCGAGCATCTGCTCGATGATGCCGCGCAGGTTCAGCCCTTGGGTCTGCTCGCGCAGCACATCGACCATGGCCACAAACGCGCCCAGGTTGGCGCCTGCCTTACCAGGCACGGCGCTCACCGCATCGTGCAGCGAGCAACCGGCGGCGCGGGCAGCGTCCTGCAGCACCTCGATGCTGCGCGCGCCAATGCCGCGCGGCGGAAAGTTGACGACGCGGGTAAAGCTGGTGTCGTCATGTGGGTTCTCCAAGAGGCGCAAATACGCCAGCGCGTGCTTGATTTCGGCACGCTCAAAAAACCGCAGGCCGCCGTATACGCGGTAGGGCACGCTGGCATTGAACAGTGCCGATTCGATCACCCGGCTTTGCGCGTTGCTGCGGTAGAGCACGGCGATTTCCTTGCGCTCAAAGCCGTCGTTGCGCACCAGTTGCTTGATCTCGTCCACCATCCACTGCGCCTCGGCCAGGTCAGAGCTGGCCTCGTACACACGCACCGGCTCGCCAGCGCCCTGCGTGGTGCGCAGGTTCTTGCCCAGGCGGCGGCTGTTGTGGCTGATGAGGTGGTTGGCCGAGTCGAGGATGTTGCTGTAGCTGCGGTAGTTCTGCTCCAGCTTGATCTGGCGCTGCACATCGAACTCGCGCACAAAGTCGGTCATGTTGCCCACGCGGGCGCCACGGAAGGCGTAGATGCTCTGGTCGTCGTCGCCCACGGCGATCACGCTGCCACGTGCTTCGTAGCGCCCGTCCACCTCGTTGCCCGCCAGTTGTTTGAGCCAGGCGTATTGCAGCTTGTTGGTGTCCTGGAACTCGTCCACCAAGATGTGCTGGAACCGGCGCTGGTAGTGCTCGCGGATCGGGTCGTTGTCGCGCAGCAGCTCGTAAGACCGCAGCATCAGCTCGCCAAAGTCCACCACGCCTTCGCGCTGGCATTGTTCTTCGTAGAGCTGGTAGATCTCGACCTTCTTGCGGCTGTCGCTGTCGTGCGTAGGCACATCGCCGGGACGCATGCCCTCTTCCTTGCAGCTGGCGATGAAGTACGACAGCTGCTTGGGCGGAAAGCGCTCCTCGTCCACGTTGTGCTGCTTGCACAGGCGCTTGATGGCCGAGAGCTGGTCTTGCGTATCGAGAATCTGGAACGACTGCGGCAGTCCCGCCGCCTTGTGGTGCGCGCGCAGCAGCCGGTTGCACAGGCCGTGGAAGGTGCCGATCCACATGCCGCGCACGTTCACCGGCAGCATGGCCGACAGGCGGGCCACCATCTCCTTGGCGGCCTTGTTCGTGAAAGTGACGGCCAGAATACCGCCGGGCGTGGCATAGCCGTTTTGCAGCAGCCAGGCGATGCGGGTGGTCAGCACACGGGTCTTTCCCGACCCGGCCCCCGCCAGGATGAGCGCATGGCCGGCGGGCAAGGTCACCGCAGCCAGTTGCTCGTCGTTCAGGTGGGCGAGAAGGGGGGATGCGGCCGACGGCGCACCGGAGTGTGGGGGCACCAGGGCGTCTGGCGCACCCGAAAACGGGTCTTGTGGGAACATCCGGCCATTGTAGAAAGCACCCCGCCCCACGCTGCCCCGCACCATGAAAAACATTGCCCTCACCTTGGCCAGCCTGTCGTTGGCACTGGCGCATGCCCCGCAGGCGCTGGCCCAGACCCATTGCAGCAGCGACGGCGCGCCCAAGCCCGTGGCGCTCTTCGAGCGCTTCATCAGCGCCGACTGCGAGGCCTGCTGGGGCGATGCAGCCACCCCGGCGCCATCGGCCAAGGCAGGCGCCGTGGTGCTGGACTGGATCGTGCCAAGCGCGGCGGGTGACGATGCCCCCTTGTCGGCAGCCGCCACCACCGACGCCCTGCCCCGCCTGCAAGCCCTGGGGCGCAAGCCCCCCACCTCCACTGACGTACACATCAGCACCGTCGATGTGGACGCACGTGGCAGGCTGCGCGTGGCCCACGGGGTGGCGTTCAATGACTATGTGGGTGTGGGCATCAACTTCGCGCCTTCCGCTGCGAAGCCACAGCGCAAGGTGGCCGCAGCCCCCTTTGCCTTTCACCTGCTGCTGGTGGAAGCCATCGCCGCCGGCACGGACGGCACGGTGGTGCCCCGCCATGTCGTGCGCAACGCGTTCGAGGGCGAGTGGCTCCCCGCCCAGCGGCAAGCTCGCACCCCAGGCAAACCGTGGGCCTGGATGGAGACCCGGTCCATGCGCATTCCCGAAGGCGCGCGGGCCGAACGGCTGCACCTGGTCGGCTGGGTACAGGATGCGTCGGGCCAGATCGTGGCGGCTGCGCAATCCGTATGCAGGTAATACCGGGGCCGTTATGACGGCCATTTGTCAGGCGGGTAGAATCAATCACCGGGCCCAAGTTTCTTGACGCCCGGTTTTTTGTGCCTGCGCTCAGCAGGGTTCGGAGTGACTGTCACGTTCACTCCCGCAAAGCCGGTCTGACAGCCAAGCGCCCACCGCCGTCGAAATAGTTTGGCGGCGTCCCTTTATGGAGCTTGGAATCTCATGGAAATCTTCGACTACGACAACATCCTGCTGCTCCCCCGCAAGTGCCGCGTGGAAAGCCGCTCGGAATGCGACGCCAGCGTGGAGCTGGGTGGCCGCCGCTTCCGCCTGCCGGTGGTGCCGGCCAACATGAAGACCGTGGTGGACGAAACCATCTGCACCTGGATGGCACAGAACGGCTATTTCTACGTCATGCACCGCTTTGACCTGGACAACGTCCAGTTCGTCAAGGACATGCATGCCAAGGGCTGCTACGCATCGATCTCGCTGGGCGTGAAGCAACCCGACTACGCCACGGTGGACCAGCTGGTGGCACAGGGCATCACCCCCGAGTACATCACCATCGACATCGCCCACGGCCATGCCGACAGCGTGAAGAACATGATCGGCTACCTGAAAAAGCACCTGCCGCAGTCGTTTGTGATTGCCGGCAACGTGGCCACCCCCGAAGCCATCATCGACCTGGAAAACTGGGGCGCCGACGCCACCAAGGTGGGCGTGGGCCCGGGCAAGGTGTGCATCACCAAGCTCAAGACAGGTTTTGGCACGGGCGGCTGGCAGCTCAGCGCGCTGAAGTGGTGTGCCCGCGTGGCCACCAAGCCCATCATTGCCGACGGCGGCATCCGCAGCCATGGCGACATTGCCAAGAGCATCCGCTTTGGCGCGAGCATGGTGATGATTGGCTCGCTGTTTGCAGGCCATGAGGAATCACCGGGCAAGACGGTGGAAGTGGACGGCGCGCTGTTCAAGGAGTACTACGGCTCGGCCAGCGACTTCAACAAGGGCGAATACAAGCACGTCGAAGGCAAACGCATCCTGGAGCCCATCAAGGGCAAGCTGGCCGAAACGCTCATCGAGATGGAGCAGGACGTGCAAAGCTCCATCAGCTATGCGGGTGGCACCAAGCTGATGGATGTGCGCAAGGTCAACTACGTGATCCTGGGCGGCGACAACGCAGGCGAGCACCTGCTGATGTAACCCACCCACAGGGCGCGAGCCGCCGCCCGGTTAGGAGAACCCTTAGAACCTGTTCAAAGTCTTGTTGGAGTTGCACAAGTGCCTTGCCGGGATGGGATGCAAGGCGCGGTGCACAGCCGATAGCCCGTGCTATCGGCAAGCGCCGCAACGCCGCAGACCGCCCGGCAAGGCACTTGCCCGCAGGGTTGGAGTGAAATCGGGCGATTGAATGCCCCGGCTGCTTGCATGGGCACGAGCCCATGCGGCGCATCCGAAGCATCCACTCATCCCGATTGCACTCCAATGCAATCTCCAAAAAGACTTGGAACAGGTTCTCAGGCCCGCAGCAGGTTCTGCGCCATGTGGTGCAGGTCATGCCCGGGCTTGGCCAGGGCATCGACGATGCTGAAGTGGTTCAACCCCGGCAAGGCCACACTGCGGGGCACAAAATGGCTGCCCCAGGCGTCCTGCATGAGCTGGTTCTGGCGCAGGAATTCGGGGCTTTCATCGGCCCCCACGGCGCAATACAGCGTGCCCGTGGGCGGCTCCAGCAAACGGGCGGGGCTGCACTGCAGCACCTGCTGCTCAGTCAGGTGCAACACCGACTGGTACATGGGCGTGTGCATGATGGGCTCCAGGTCGTGCACCCCCGAGATCGACAGCGCATTGCGCACCAGGCCGTCGGGCAAGCCCTTGCCGATCAGGGGCCACACGCTGGTGAGCAGCAGGGCCGCCAGCTGCCCGCCCGCCGAGTGCCCCGCCACGGTGATCCGCCGGGGGTCGCCACCATGGGCGGCGATCTGGTGCCACACCCAGCCCAGCGCCTTTTCCATCTGCCGCGCAATGTGGGGAATGTTCACCGGCGCATCGGGGGTGCCCGGGCACAGCGCGTAGTTCACCACCACCACACAAAACCCGGCCTGGGTGAAGGGCGGCGCGATGAACGAGTGGTCGGATTTATCGAGCGACCGCCAGTAGCCTCCGTGGATGAACACCAGCACCGGCACCGGCCCACCGGTGGTGCGGGCGGAGGGGAACACGTCCAGGGTTTCACCCACACCGGTTCCATAAGCGACATCGAGCGCACAGGGAATGTTGGCGCGCACTTGGGCGGAGTCCCGGGCCCAGCGCTCAAAGTAGTCCATGTGGTCGGGGACCAGGGCGCGGTTGTTGTACATGCGCTCCAGCCAGGCAGGGTCGTACAGGGGCAAGGTCATGGGCAAGGGTCTCCGGTTTGTGTGAGCGGCCTTCGGTGCCATACCGCGGCCCGGCCCACAGGCTCGGTAGACGCAGGGACGGCGCTGGCGCTGCAGAATCATCTGGCCAATCGCTGTGCGCTGCAAGCTCCGTGACAGACTGCAGCGCCAAAAAAGCACATGATGGCAACAGAGACGCTCTTGAACTCCTTTCCCAAGAAGAACAACGCCATGACTACCACTCCGCTTCGTATCGCCGTTCTTGGCATTGGCATGATGGGGCTGCCCATGGCCCGACGCCTCAGCGAAGCAGGCCACCAGGTACACGCATGGAACCGCACCCGCGCCAAGGCAGAACCGCTGACGCAATGGGGTGTCACCGTGCACAGCAGCCCTGCCGATGCCGTCAAGGATGCCGACGTGGCCATCAGCTTGCTCGAAAACGGCCCGGTCGTAGGCCAGGTCCTGTTTGAGCAAGGCACAGCCCAGGCCATGCGCCCGGGCGCTCTTTTCATCGACATGGCCTCCATACAGCCCAGCGAGGCGCGCGACCATGCGGCCCGCCTGGGCGAGCTGGGCGTGGCCCACCTGGACGCACCGGTATCCGGAGGCACCGTCGGGGCCGAGGCCGGTACCCTGGCCATCATGGCCGGGGGCCGTCCCGAGGACTTTGCGCGCGCCCAGCCCGTATTCGCCTGCCTGGGCCGCTCCACCCATGTCGGGCCGCACGGTGCGGGTCAGCTGGCCAAGCTGGCCAACCAGATGATTGTGGGCATCACCATCGGCGCCGTGGCCGAAGCCCTGCTGTTTGCCGCCAAGGGAGGCGCCGACATGGCCAAGGTCCGCGAAGCCATCAGCGGTGGTTTTGCCGACAGCCGCATCCTGCAGCTGCATGGCCAGCGCATGGTGGAACGCGACTTTGCCCCCAGGGGCCGCATGGCCGTCCAGTTGAAGGACATGCGCAATGCGTTGGCCACCGCCCGAGAGACCGGCTTCGACGCCCCGATCACGGCACTGTTCGAAGCGCTGTACGCCGAGGGCGTGGACCACGGCCTGGGCGAACTGGACCACAGCGGCCTCTTTGTGGAACTGGCCAGCCGCAACGCGATGCAATAATTTTTGGGCGCGAGTTGCAAAGGTCGCAAAAACTAGTGCATAATTCGAGGCTCTGCAGCGATGCAGACAAATTTTAAAGATTTGGGTTCTTAGCTCAGTTGGTAGAGCAGCGGACTCTTAATCCGTAGGTCGAGTGTTCGAGTCACTCAGGACCCACCAAATCAAGCCGCAAGGCGCAAAAAGCCTGCTACCCATAAGTAGTAGGCTTTTTTGTTTTCAGACCGATTGCTTCCCCGTCAGCGGCAGCCCGGCCCTCCAGGGTCAGGAGTCATCCGCCGGCAGCATTATCGTCTGGCCGCCTGGGGCCTACGGCCCCGGTGTCCGCCCTCCACGGGCGGCAACGGATGTGTCTTTGCAAGAACCACCGCGTGGGCTTCTTGCTGTTCCCTGGCCATGGACATACAACACCATGTCACGGGCCCCGAACAGTGCAGCAGTCGCGCACCGTTTTTTCGAACCATGAATCCAGGCAACCACTCTTCGCGTATTTGCTGCTGTGAAGCAGCAACGCTGTCGGCCCCGCAATTGCAAACAACTATCTTGCGAAGCCGCCGCGCACTGCCTCCTCGATACACTTTGTCATACGAGTGACACCGCCCCGGCATGGGTCCAACGCGTGCCATCCACCAGGTACGAGCCAGCAAAACGAACACTGTGAAATCCACTTCCGCTACCCGCGCACTCCCCCT
>Ga0209960_1003308_pt1 | contig 14212 bp, 12 predicted proteins | sample ThiBiot_500_plan_2_FD_183947 | JGI IMG/M metagenome (GOLD analysis project Ga0209960, IMG submission 183947) | Wastewater bioreactor microbial communities from Cape Town, South Africa - Thiocy_expt_500_plan (SPAdes) | ecosystem: Engineered > Bioreactor > Thiocyanate-remediating >... | reverse complement strand
GTATAGGTGTCTTCTACCATGACGATACCGTGTATCAAAACGTTGGGTTTATTTACGAATCAGTTATTGACGCCTCAACTTTACAGATCGAATGGTATCGCAGCACAGCACAATTATTCAAACAACAAGACGGACATCACTCCAAGCCCGCCATGGCCTTTCAACACATTCCCATTCCTGAATTCATGGAGTTGTGGAATTATCACATGACTTACGGCACACTGCAAGATGAAGGTAATTCATTCATTCATGAATGGTGATGAGCGCTGAAATCTGTCATTAGGTATTTGTTGTGCAGCACTCAACACAGGACTCTATGCCGCTATGAAAGAAATGAATGACATCAAGGCCCTCTGGGTGGGACACGATCACAAGAACGATTTTCAAGGGGATTTTCATGGCATCACATTGGGCTACGGACGCAAGACTGGATACGGCGGGTATGGCCCCGCAATCGGTGAGTTTATTTAAATCATTCACTATTGTTGATTTTAAATACTTTTGTTCAGGTACTGCACGTGGAGCTCGTGTGATAATTTTGAAAGAAAATCCGTTCAGTTTTGAGACTTTTATTCGCGAAGAGGGCGGTGGCATTGACAAGCAAAACAGTCACAATGCTGGTTACCCGCACTATTATACGTGTTGCTCGAAGGGGGATCGTAAGTAAAACATTATATCGTCGGTACTCAACTAACGTTCGTTAGGCTATTGGGTCGTATTAAATCGCACCGTAGTCATCACCTTAACTATCACAGTCATGTTCTGGTGGATCGTCATGGGTGCGATCATGATTTTCATTTCAAAACGAAAGAAAAACAAGATGAAGACAGTCAAGTCGATCTAAATAATAATAATAAAAAATAATACTCGTTAACGAATGACACCCCTTTGATAAGTTATGTTATTTTATTTTTTGCAAGCTTATTGAAGACCATGCGCGAACAAAAAACAACAACAACAGTAATAATAACTACAATCCTTTAATATTATGCAATGGGTAACAAAGCTGGCAGAGCAAAAAACTTGGACAATAATTCACACACTCCAACAGCAACACCGAGCAATTACACTCAACAACGCAAAATAAATAATATAGATGCTTGGCAAGCATTAGTAGCAGCTCGTGTTGGTAAATATTTAAATATTTTTTTAAATCTGAAAATCTTTAATTGTTGGTTAGACGATATTAAGGAGTGGCTCTCGCAACAAAATGACCTTAAAAAGGCTCTGACCACCGAGGTACTCAATCAGCATACGGCGATGCAGCTCGTAGTTGGAGGACGAACCCATCCGACTTCCGAAGATATTATTGAGTCGTTGAAAGTGTTAATTGCGAGCGGAGCTGATATAAATTATATTCCGCCAAAATGTACGTTCAGTAATGCGACTAACAAACTAACTTGGGTTGTAGCGTCTGGTCTCGTCCGGGATCCAGTTCCTTATTTGGCTGCCATCCACACAACGCCCGAAGTAGTGAACTTTCTATTCGATCAGGGCGCAGACTTTACCTTATCCAATCCTGAACTTCACATGCGTGGATACAGTTCACTGAATCAATGCAGTTTCATCAACGCAATTGCATTGCAAAAGTTGCTCTTTAGTGCGCCGCGCAATGAAAGCATTTCATTCATGCAACTGAATTATCCTCCGCAATATCACCACGAATTAACAGTAATGAAGTTGGATTGGGTAAACTACATCGAATCTGAAGTGTTAAAGTCAACGCTGCGCAATCTGTTGCAGTCGCGCATCATCGAATCATTCAAAGTCGAGCCTGAGCATCATAGTCAAGAATATGCGACACATCAGAAGACGGAGATTACTTTTGAGTTGCGGATGCACGTGTCTGATGCGACGAAGACACGAGTGACCCTCGTGTACGAATCAGATATCTCGTGCAATGGCTCGGAGACCTTTGAACTTGTGCTGAATATGGCTCGCGAACACATTCCCATGTCAGTGACACTGAGCCACGAGCTCAATGCGTTCATCGGTACGTATCTCCGGCAGACCTTGCAGCGCGTTAACATATCCACGTGATTATATACAGGCAATGATTTGATTCCCAATCAACACGTTGAGGGGCAGGACGCCTTTGCGCAACACTTGAGCAGTCTGATGCACATGGAATCGCCGAGCCTCCTCTATTCGTTCATCTTGGTGCTGCTGTGTCATGTGAACGACAACACGTTGGTGCGCACACGTGGATGGCAGTCAAGTCGCAGCCGTGTGTTGAAACCTGACATCCTTGGCGCGCTACCTATTCCCGCAAGTGTGGTGCAACTCGGAAGCGATTGGGCGAACCTCTCAACCGTGGCTATTGACCGCCATTAACGTGGTGTGCAATGTGTTCAGCGTATAATTTGTGATCGGTAAATCCTTCGCGGCAGAAGACATAATTTACAGAGGATGAAAGAATTTTAAACAGAGGATTACCAATACCTTCCGGAAATACTCCGCGCGGTGTTATATACCAACATATCAATTGACTATGGATATATTCAAAAGTGCCATTGGACTGTTAAAAGGGAGAAGTTGGATCGCCTCTCGGAAGTAAAGTACGGCCTCAGGATATAATTTATTCATTTCCTTTCAAATGCTAATATGCTCGCATTGATTAAAGTCATTACACGACAGGCACTTGCGTCGGTCATTGTCGTCCTCCGAGCGACATAATTCTGAGGAGTGCGCGGCAATACTTTTATTTGTAGCGGCATATGCGTGTAGATCTTTCATTATTCAAGTCGTAATAAGATGTGTTTGTGTTTCTTTTAAGTCCCCCTTCGAGTACATCATCTCGCGTGCTATTGGATATATTTAATGATTATAATAATAATTATTCGTATTTGGTTGTATTCTGAAACTGTATTATTTTCTTTTATTGTTCTCGTCAACAACACCGGTGTATTTTGTATCTAAAGATACACGTAAGATACAATATTATGCAGCAATGAAGATACGCAGAAAAGTACTTCAATGGGTGTTGTTGTTCTGCGTCATTTCGACGCTGATGTGGATCTTCACCTTCCCTAAATTAGCCGACTATTTAGGTAAATATTCATCCATATCTTCGCGTATAGATAGAATAACGTAAGAATCTTTTTCGAGCATTAATTTTTACATCTATCAACACATTAATATTTACTCCCATATATATCACCGCTATAGCATTGCGCTATATTTTACAATTTGGTATTTCTGGCTAGTTTTAGTAAATTTTTGGATTAATTTTAATGTTAATTTTGAAAATTTTTTGAGACCCATTCACAAATCATATTTTATCGTATTGTACGTGTATTATTACACTGTTTACAATAATAGTGCTCAGAAATGAAAAGATTTGTGTAACCCTGAGCGTGGGGGTGATTTCTTCCCTAAAAACAAATGCTAATGCGAGTAATGTAAATACGCTCTAAATTTGTATTGCAGCGACGCGGAGACAGCGACATTTGGCGTACATCCGCGAACTTCCTGCAATTATTCTTCCAAACTGCACCGAACTTCGTACAACGGTGCCTAATGACGAAATAATACCTATCATCACTGCTAATAAGAGTACCAAACCTCGCGGAGTCATAGTCTATTTGCTCATCAATGAAAAATACACTCCAGTGTTTAGATCGTACGTGAAGGAGTTGTATTATCACCTGCAAGATATATGGCGGTATTACAATCACAAACACGACTATCCAGTCATAGTATTTTACGACGACACAATAACACGCCAAGACATTGACTGGCTCAGATCTGCGACCGACAGACAAAACGTCGTGTTCAGTGACGTGACACATGTCAAAAAAGAATTCTTTTTACGTCACGTGACCCATCCCGATGCCTATGTACGGTGCATGTCGAATCCCAAAGTATTTTCTTTGCATTCAATGAATTATGTATTCATGAATTACTGGCGTATAAAAGGTACCGGAAAATCATTGGCGAATCCAATGTCGCATTAGTATGACCATTCTTAAATAGGATTATGGGACCACCATCTTATGAAGCATTTTGATTACTATTTATCGATTGACTCGGACATGTATCCGATCAAACAGATCGATCCAGATCCTATTCAGTACTTGCACGCCAATGACTTGTTATACGGATATATAACGCGTGAGTATTAATATTTATGTAATCGCATCAGAATAATAACTGGTGGCTCATTCAGAGAGCACCGATCCCAAGTCCTGTGTCGCGGTGCAAGAGACGCTGCACTACGCGGACTGTCTGCGCGTTGAGCCTACACACCGCCACGCACTCGATAACGATGTCTTTCACGGCGCCTTTCAAGTCGGTCGCATCGATCTGTTCCGATCTGCAGCGTATCAACATTACGCGGAGTACATCTTGTCCTTAAATGGACTCGTGACGCACCGCTGGTCCGATCAGAGCACGTTCAGACTGGCGTTGTTGATGTTCAATTCGACCAGCAGCAAGACGCGACAATTCACTGAATTAGAAAACTCGTTCAAGCATGATTGGGCACATCACTTGTGGTTCCATTAGAGGCAATCTAGATCAAAGGGGGGTAAGAATTCATTGCCTATTCTTATGTATGAAAATTCGTGCAGTGGTAGCCTATGTATTGACGTGAGGTCGATAGATTAATTTTTATGTTGGGCCAGTACACTGCTCTGATGGTTTACATGGACTAGAGGCTGCGTATCATTTAACTGCTGCCAAATCGTACGGATTATTTTATTATCTTCTGCACCCTCATAACAGTCCATCGCCGAGACAAGATCAGACGACAAGGTAGACTAGCCACCACTTGTTAAGCTGATATCAATAGGCAATTTGATTTGCATAGTTTTGTATTCTGCTTTAAATTGTTTTCAATTTTTTTTTGATTGTCTGTACTATTGGAGATAAACATTTGTTCAGCTCCGATTGATTAGGGCACGTGGAAAGGGTCTCGTTTTTCTACGTAGGCCAATAAATTTGATGTTGCTGCTGCTAACAATAGGACGTACAATATTAGGTTGAATGAATATACAATTTATTGTTCGTTACTTGAACGAATAAATTGTCCGCATATGAAAATGATTAAGATATATAATACAACATAAAAGAGTCCGTATGGCGTCTGAGTAGGTTTGGTGATAGGATATTCGTACGGATCCTTTAAAACGTTCGTTAGAATAATTTGGCGCGCTATTTTTCTTTCGAAAATTAAATACAGTAGGTTGAGATCTAAAACAAAAATAATAGTATATTGTAAATTGCCAATAATTGATGCAATGGGCCTTTTAGAATATTCGGTATTTACCTTGATGGCTACTTTTTTGAACGAAGATAAAGCCCAACCATTTGGATATACAAATTTGTCAGCCCAACTTTCATTTCCTCGACTAAAATCCTACAAATATTGCGGATATATTAGTAATAATATTAGACGAGTTAACAAAACAGTAGAGATGGTCGGATCTTACACTGTCTGGTTCGTATTCTCGTGGTACTTTTATATTCATATTAACTTCTTAGCGATAATATAAATCAACTAATTGTGATTCTATTATTTGGGTTTATTGACTGAATTATTTGATATTTTTTTTTATTCCAGCAGAACGGAACACGACAAAGACTCACTTTAATTTTTAATAGCTAATTAATACCATTTATGGGCGTTTCTAACTCAAAGAGGAGTCATTTACGCATTTTGTGCTTTGGTAAGCCAAAGTTCTTAGTAAACTAACCATTTTGAAGATCAGCTTAAAACTCATTATTATTAACATTATTACGTAATATGGAAGTAATAATTATTGTTGGTGCAACGAGTAGATAATTAATTCTTTACATCCAGGTGACAGTTTAACATGGGGCTTTATTGGCCCGTTTGGTGACGACCAGCACCCTTACGCGAACAAATTAGAAGAATTAATTAAAAATGATTTTAAAGAGCAACGCACACTTGAGGTACGTTATGAATTTCACCCAGCAGTTTCCTTCCCAGTACAGATCATTCTTTATCACTCGTATTATCTGACTGATTACTTATATAGATCATCTCAAATGGAGTAAACGGTGAAAAGACGACTAGAATGGCTGGCAGACTCGAAGAAGAATTGAAAACAGATGCAGGTTACGACGCGCTGATTCTATTAGGAGGTACGTCGTTAATATTACCATATAGAGATATGTTTATACGTTTATATGGTATAAATTCGAGTTCTTTTTTTCTTTGAGAGTAAGCTTATCGGTTCTATTCGAATATTAATCTTAGAAACACGTACCTTCAGGACTTTATTAAAGTCAGTCATATTACTCACATATAATAGGAACTAACGATGTGGGGGATCAAATGCCAGAACAAACAATAAATAACTTAAAAACAATGCAATCTCTAGCGGCCAAGTACAACATTGACTTTTTTATTTGCACTTTGCCGCCAGCAGGTGAGTATCATTTGCTATTATCTACTAGCGCATTTATATGTTGTGTATAATTAGGACCGGATACAATTGATTGGGTGCTTAAGGTCAAAACACAAATAAACGAAGGCATCAAGTAAGACAACATTTACGTATTTTCGTGTTAATATCGAGTAACGTGAACAACGATAGGAAATTAGTAGCAGAAAGTCGTTTAATTGATTTTGCAAATGACCTGCCGTTGCGTGGTCTAACAAAAGAACAAACAAAGAAATTGTGGAGCGATCATTTGCATTTGACTGCGGCAGGATATGATCTCATGGCGGAGATTATTTACAAAAAGGTTAAAATTGCATTAGAATTGTTTTTTCAGAGCAATATCTCCGAAAAACGCTCGTAGATCAAACGGAGTTCAAAATGTGCCGTTTACATGTAAATATGATGTAATATAGGATACAAGTAAAATAATATTGGCCGTAGTAGTGAGATCTATTGATTATCTTTTTGCATTGAAATTTCGTGAGCAGATGTGCATAATGTGGGAAAGTTATCTGCTCCTTCCCAATCTCAATATATACCTTAATTTATATTAGCAATTTAAACTCCACAGAATCTACAGGAAAGTTCTTTGCCAGTTTCCTAATTTTAGATCTTGTTTGCGCAACAGACGCGAAACAAGATTTTTTTTTGCTACTAGTACTGCAATAAGTCAACAACACAAGTGTTACTAAGTACACGGAGTCAAGATTTGGATGCTTTGCCAATGGCTGATAGTAGTAAGTCAGTTTGATCGCCCGAGACTAACGGTCGGGCGGATTTGCGTGTAATTTGCGTTAATTACTAGTAACAATTTATTATATGCCCATATCACTAATAGGAACGCATAGAATAACTTTTGGGCTTCGCTTTCGTTTTTACCCGACCTCAAATAAGAAACAACTTCCATTAGCATTTAAATACGTTTCTAATCTTTATTATGACATTATTAAATATATTAAACAATATTACCACTTTCTTCAAGCCAGATCCGATATTAAGAGAGTTCTCTCAAAGATCTCTGGCTACTTTGCGTGGCAATCATTTGAATTATCGATAAACCGCATGAATATATACTAATATGAATGTATGATACAGCTTCATCACTCACGCATTTATTGGCTGGATCTGCCGCCTCATTTATTTCAACGATACTTTTTCAACCTTTAGATGTGGTCAAGACTAAAAAACAACAGCTTTTGTTTAATAGTATCGTTCCTGGTGTTGCAAATACAAAATACACGTAAGTTCTATTTGTTTCTCATTGATTTGAATTCTTAAAGTCTGATAATTTGAGTTATATTTGGATCCCATTTATTTATTCGCACCTCCGACCTGCGATATTCTTATACTCTCTATAGGACGATGATAGGTACTATGAAGACAGTAGTTAAAGAAGAAGGCACTAAAGGTACGTTTTTTATTTCGTGAAAAGTCGCGATCTGCAGCAAAAAAAAACAATTTGCAACTCATTTTTAATAGTAATAGTTGATACAAATAGTAATATTATATTAATGACTCATATTTCCAAAATCGTGATGCGTACATTTCTTTTTTTCAGGATGTACTGTACCAAGCCAGTCTAATTTATTCCGCGCGATGACTTTGAAACTAATTGTTTTTAATATCAGGTCTATGGAGGGGCACGGGGCCGTCCATTTACCGAACAGTTCCGGGCACGGGCCTTTACTTTTTATTGCTAAACAACGCGCAACTATTCGTAAATATTTTATTTCATTAATGATTTAAATCAACAATATTTATATCAATACTTATATTGGGGATGCAGTAAATTAAAATAGAATTTCATATACCGTACAAGGAGAACACTAAACTGATACTTTTTTTTTTTTCAGGCAAAAAAAGCGCTTGGCTCGCGGGCAGATCACTCATTAGTGGCGTTATGTTGTGGGGCCTCAGCACGATGTCTAGCGACGGTAACATTAATGCCGTTCACCGTCGTCAAGACTCGTTTTGAAGCGAGCGGAACCCAAATCTACCGCGGAACATTTGACGCGCTGAAAACGATTGCTAGCCGAGAAGGATTGAGAGGTACAAAATAATTAGATCTTAATCTATATTTTCGTTCGCAAAGATTGTGGAAAATTCTAGCGGATCCAACAAGTAATTTTAAGAAAAATGATCGAAATTAAGTCAAAGATTTGTATTTTGAGATTTTATTTGTTGCAGTTAAGGGTGCTACGTGGTATTTGTTTCTTTGGATGTTCCCCATTTTCCCACAATAATTCGTTTGTGGATGCGCATCCGATCAGTTTTAGGCTCATTATGCACAATTCTCCAATTAGATGTTGCTATTTTTTAGTACGGTCATCTTGCCTCCCATTTAGGATTTCACCTGAATATACAATGGGAACTTATATGACCAATAACTCTTTTTTTTTTTTTTTTTGCTCAATCTACTTACAACCATCGAATTTTTGTATTTACAACTTGATTAGGTCTGTACAGCGGTTCAATAGCAACTATTGCCCGCGATGCGCCGTTCTCAGGCTTGTACTTTATGTTTTATTCGCGGTTCAGATCGCACGTGGGAAGTAAGTGTCCAAAGTTGGTTTTAAATAGCTTAATATTGAACCATATGTTGCAGAGATGACTGTCAATAACAAACAAATGCCGCAAATAGCAGTTAACTTGAGCTCAGGTCTCACAGCTGGTGTTATTGCCACACTGGTTACACATCCGCCGGATGTGATCAAAACTCGCTTGCAAACGCAAGTTTTTGCTAATGAGAATTCAAATTATTATTATAAGAGCACATTGGATGCCACTATCAAGATATACAAGGTAAAGATTCAAATCGAACAATAATTAGCGAATCCATTGCCCTGTCGATACTAACGCTATTAAATATATTAACAGACAGAAGGTCTCCGTGCATTTTTCAAAGGTGCAGTCCCACGCATGTTGCGACGTACATTATTATCTGCTTTTACGTGGTAAGTCGAGTTAAGTTTCAAGTTTGTTCGGTGAAAATAACAACACTTTTTTTAGGACGTTTTACGAGGAAATTAAACGCTACGTAAACACCTTCGTTACACCCAGCGTTAAAACCGTGAAAAACAATTACAATCTGTGACGAAACAAATAATTCGCATTTTGATTAAATAACCTCCAAGTGTTGTAATTGTCTCTCGTGGCCTTGTAAATTAAATGTACATAATACGATCAGTATATTCTTTATGGAGATTTCATGTTTCAGGTTGATTAAGTTTTTTTTTTTTTTGTCGTTTTAATTTGTGTTTGATGACAGCGAGCACCAGCACCTAACCGCTCGTAAATATCATATGGCCGATCCACAAGAGGCTGTTTGGAAAGCTTGCAGCTCTGAGTCGCATGAACTGTTAGAGTGCAAGAAAGGTGCTAACAGAGGTACCAGTTGATCTTCATTCAAATTTATTCTAAAAATCGGATAAAAATAGTTATAAAAGTATACATGGTTATGCAATGCTATTTAACGATTTAAACGCGGAAAATGACATTAATATTATTTTTTTTTTTTTTCAGCTGGTAAATCAGTGTATTCTTGCTATCCGCAAGCATCAAAACTAGCAAATTGTGCAGCAGAATATTTTTGTAATTTTGAATACACGCAAATCGTGACAGTGTGCAACAAACAGGTATGCTCTACTTAATGAACTCATTTTCAACGACTGAGTTTTTTTATTGTTTGCGGCGAATTAATAACAAAATTAATGTACAAGTATACTCCCACAATAGTTTTATTTTTTAATTTGAGCAATATTTTTCGCAAGCCTAACGGATTTGGATCTAGAGCGATAATTTTGACGAAGAGAAATGTAGCACTGCACAAAGACAACTCAAAAATTGCTTTAAGCTTTATGGTCTGCCTATGTAACACATCAACTCGACGAGAGCGTCGCTAGTTTGTAGATCCGATCCAGATCAATGACGCAACAAAAGCTAAGGGAATTGCAATCACGATGTAAATAATACTCCATAAATAATATTACAAACAATATTTTACTACAACTATACACTATTGCAACACGATTGCAAATCTTTCAACACCCAACCAACAAAGGCTACAAACCTATTTTTTTGCTCGATTGAAACCAGTAGGAGCGGAATTTCCACTAGATTTCAACGACGCGCTGTTTGCTGAGCTATGCAAGCCAGCTCGGGGACTGCCTTGAGACGCAACGATCGCATGTTGAAGATTCGTTGGCATCGCTACACGAGGACTAGTTGGTGGCGGAGGAGCAACGGGAGATGATTGGTTTTGACCTGGTTTCTTAAGGGAGGTCGGTGGTGTTCCTATAATGCAAATGTTTGGCAGTCGGTAACGGATTCGCTCCCAAAAAAAAAAAAAATTATTTGATAAAAATCTTACCTGGAGTACCGAATAAACCAATTGGTCCTCCATGGACTTTCTTGGCGTAGGTGCTGGTATTTTATTATTAAAATGGACAGTTTTGAAGATTTTTCTGGGATCTACATACCTTTCCGTATCAAAAATCTGTTGCTTAGTCTCGTCATCTACAAAGTTCTTCTCATAACAAGTATTACAATACACTTCAGTACCACGATCGCTCCAATTTCCATTGCTTAAAGTCTTTTTGCAACTTTTACACTGCATTCGTAAGTACTTTTTTTTTAAAGAATATTTGAACTGCTAGATATTTACCTTTAAGCACGTCTTATGAAAGTTCTTTCCTATTAATATGATATAAAGTCAATTAAATTGCAAATCTTGCGGTTAATAAAATCTTAATTGTCAGAAAATCTCGAGGTTTTTATGCTGCTAAATAAATATAATGTTTTAAAATTCATTTGACAGTACGAACCTACTGCTTTTACAAGCTCCATCGCGTAAACCGCTTTATTGCACACCGCGCATTTTGTACTCATTTTCAATTCTTTTCTACTAAGTATTTTAGTTTCAAGCTAGTTGTTGTCAATTCCTTATACAACGTAATTTGCACATTATCTCTAGATAGATTTTGTTGCAACAAAAAAAAGGGTGTAATTTCCCAGGGCCAATCTAATTTGGTGTGATCCCGATTTTGGTACCCTATTAACATAACTTTTATAACATAATCAATCTGCAATGTAAATTGAAAATATTATGCCCAATCTACTATCACTTCGCTGTTTTGAAATCGGCGAATATGATATCTTTTCTGATTTCGTTGCAGTCGGCCTCGGACTTGGAAACATCCAACTTGTACCACGTATCATAGTAATATTACAGATAGGATAAAATACGAGTTGTGCGATATTGAAAACTTTTATTCATCAAACATTGGAAAATTAACGAGCAGACCGTCAGTTTCATCTGTTGGAATCAAATACCTGCCACAAACGATTAACTATAAGCGGTAAATATATATTAATATATTTGCATGGCAGTTTGTTCCGCATGTAGAACGGTAAATATGCCACGCATATTTTAAAATATCACTTGGAATTTGAACACCCAAAATATTATGTAATTTGTACGTACTGTACATCATTCCAAAACGAGGCATCTTGTTTCACTTTGTAATGTCCCGCCTCGTTCATATGTTGTCGTAATAGATCTACGCTGTCAAAATGAACTTGACAGTATATGCAACAGTTTTCCGATATCTATAAAAGGCAAGTCAGTACGAATAGATCGATCACGTGACACTTACTTGTTTTCGCGCGTAATTGATTAATTTGATACAGCCGTAAAAATCGAGCGCTGCACACGAATCATTAATTTTATATCGAAAATATAATCGTTAATTGGGCTAGAGTTTTAGCCGCCAAAATAATACCCGTTTAAATAACAATTTTTTTGTACGTACTCCAGTCAGTCTTCATTTTGATAATATCGAACTTATGGTCCGTTTTCATATGTTCGAATGCTGCGGTGATGTTTGTCAACTTTGTCGCGCAGAACAAACAGTCGCACTCTTCGCTCTCTTCGGAGATCCAATCAGCCCACTCTGCATCTTCACTTTGATAATACTCCAATTCATCACCCGTCATAGACTGACTAATTAATTCGTCAGCGAAAAATTGTTTTTTTCTTTGCTGATGAGGTAAAAACTTACTTGTCGACTTGATCGACTTCTTCGCGCAGTTCTTGCCACGTCTTCTCAGGTTCTAAATAATTCACGAGATAATATCTATCGTAAAATTTGTTCTTCGAGTTGATTTTCAGATGTTTTTTCTTGCGGATGTGTTCTTTCAGTACGCGCTGATCTTTAAATATTTTTTCGCAGTATATACACTGTAGACTGGTCGAGTATTAAGTTAGTTCCGAAGATAAAAGTATCAGTCTTACTTATCGAGCTTTTCTTTTAGTATATCTAGCAGCTCGCTGATATGAATCATATTTTCAGGGGATCCAATGTTGAAATGATGCGTTCTGTACATGTGTTGGAATAATTCTCGTCTAATTAAAGTGAATACATTAATGTCATAGTGCTCTATTACCTGTCGTGGAAAACAGTGGCGCAAAATAGACATTTGCGTTCAAAATCCGGATCTTCTCGTTCGCGTTGTTGTTCTTCAACTAAATCGTGCTACAAAATCTGATGAGAACACTATACATGCAATTTAAATAAATATACTGACTAGGATTGCGAGTCGAACTTGTTTTCTAATTTCTTCGTCGCTGTCTTGGTTCGCAAGTTCAAACAGATCTGATCCTATAATGTAAGCACCGAATGCGAAAACAATAATATGATATAATTACCACCCATTTTGCGAGAATATTTGTGCAAGTCGTTTATCGAAGGCGCCTTTTCTTTCCAAAAAAATAAATATCTGTAAACCACATAAATTAAATATCCAGAATTTATTTTAATTAAAATACGTACTTCTCTATATCCAATATTGAATTTATATCTTTTATTCGTAGCTGGTGTTGCGAAATAAAATGCTGGTTTGGATCTTCGAAATTGGCCAAGCAATAAGGACACCTCAGCGTACGCTGCGTTGTGGTACCTCCTATATTGTTATTATTGTCGATATTATCAATATTGTTTAAGTTGGTTATTGCTTCCATCGTTGGATCTTAAAAATAAAATACATAGGCCACACGGCGCCAACTTTTTGCCGATCGTGCCTTATTATCCGTTAGTATTTCACGTAGACAACGTGGTGCTGTAACTGCTAGAAACACTGGCCCTATAAAAAATAACCCCGATGGCAATTTAGCTGTCAGGGGAGAAGAATTCACTATTACAAGAAATTCGGCTTTAAATTATATTTTAACAATCTCTTGCTTAGCGGCACTACAACAAGCATGTCGAGATTTTATTGCGATATTTTGTTAGTTTTCATTGCTGTCTTGATTCGTTGCTCTTTTGGACAAGACTCTTGTCCTTACGTTTATGCTCCTGACAATAGCGTATATGATTTGTCCCAGATATCATATCGGTAAGAGCTATTTTAACGTGTTGCCCTACAGATGCCGCTTATTTCTAAATAGTTAAACATTTCGATTAAAATTCAATTAAATTACTAATGATTTTTTAGAGTACATCAATTAATTCAGAACGCTGATGGTCAACAATACACTTATAATGTCAGCATCTGCGCTGGCTTGACATCTCCTTGTTCTGGTGCTTGTGCTTTCACTGGTTCCGCAGGTAAGCGCAAATAATAATAATTAATTGCATCTTTATTAATAGACTAGGTGTTTGTCAAAGCTGGGGACAACAATCTTCCAAATGCATGGGTAGTTACAGTAGTCGTCAAATAACTGGATTAAGTAGTCAATATAAAATATATGGACCCCCCATACACGATTTTCTAATTATTAACACAGATAACGGCGTTGGTGTTCA
>Ga0209960_1003307_pt1 | contig 14212 bp, 17 predicted proteins | sample ThiBiot_500_plan_2_FD_183947 | JGI IMG/M metagenome (GOLD analysis project Ga0209960, IMG submission 183947) | Wastewater bioreactor microbial communities from Cape Town, South Africa - Thiocy_expt_500_plan (SPAdes) | ecosystem: Engineered > Bioreactor > Thiocyanate-remediating >... | reverse complement strand
TTGATTTGGCAAAAAGTTCGAACCTATAAAACGAGATTCAAATGAAAAAAGAAGGAGACAATTAATTAATTATCTTGTTTTTGACTTTTCCAAATGATGTGATAATCAGAATAATTCACTTTCATTGGTTCAGGTGCTTCAAACTCTCCCACGCTGGAAAACCCTCATGGGAAAAAAAATAAATCGTCCCCAAATTTTCATTACAAACATGGCGGATAACACGTTCCAAGGGTTTGGTGTATAATTTTCAATTTCCATTTTTCTTATAAAAATCATTAAAAACCATAATTTTTTTTTAGAATCTTAACTTTATTATAATTTTATTGTTCATTTGGAAATGAAATCAAAGGTTGATTAAGTGTGTAATTGCTTGAAAAATAGGTAAGATGAGAATTATAAGAGAGTTGTTTAGAGATTCGAAAAGGTAAGCAAAGGAAAGGAAAAATGAAACTGAAAAGTGTTTGTGGGATTTTGTGATGTCATAAGCAAGAACGTGCAATTTATTCCCCGAAAAAATTCTGTATAAATAGGTCCGAAAAGTTTTTTTTTTTTGCAAGATAAGTAAATTTTTTTTACAAGATATCAACTCATAGACCTTAAAAAAACAAACTTGAAATTATTATTATAATTCAAGAACAAACTTACAAATAAACAAACATAAAACCTTATAGACATATTTAATTTATAGACATTTTAAAAAACATTAACTTATTTTATTTTATTGGAACAATTTTGCAATTTTTTACTTTCGTTTTGAAAAACTTTTACCACTTTTTTATTGGATAAATTATTGAAATTTTATAATTATTGAAAAAAAACATGTCTCACGAACAACACCACCAACACGTTCTTGATGCAAAAAACAAAGAAGATGAGGTAACCTTTTCTTTCTTTCTTATTGTTTCTATTTTACTTTTTATATTTTGGATTTTGTATTTTCTATTTGAATTTGTGTGTTTTTTTTTTTTTGTTTTGAATTGGAATAGTGTACTTTTCTTTAAATTCACTTTATTATTGTCATTTTTGAATTTCTTTGAAGTTTGATCTTTTTGAATTTTATTTTTTGGCAAATTTCAATTTCAATTCCAATTCCAATTTCAAATTTTCTGAATTTTAAATTAAATTAAAATTAAAAATTAAAAATTATTAGGCTATGCACAATGCTACTATTGGTGCAATTAAAGGAGGAGTCATTGGTATTGTAGCTGGAAGTCTTTCAACATGGGGATTAAATACTAAAAGTGCATTATTTAGAGGGTTGACCGTCCCAGGAAAAGTCTTTTTCCTTTCATCATTCGTTGTTGCTGGATTTTATATTGGAGGAGAAAAGGCTCTTCTTTCAACTGTCAGAGCTCCTACTCATATTGAAGTCCCAACTAATGAAGTTAAAGAAGAAGTAGTTAATGAACCAACAGTCTTGGGAATTCCAAGAAGTACAATGATTAAATATAAATATCATGTCGTTGCTGGTGCTTGGGCCACCTCAATGGTTGGATATCTTGCATATACTAACACTCAACAACATATGAAGGTATTATTTTATTTTCAATTATTATTATTTTAATTTATTTTTTTATTTTTTTTTTTTTTTTGAATTCAATGCTTCATTTTACTCACAAAAATAATTTAAAATAATAATAGTTTTCACAAAAACTTATTCAAGGAAGAGTTTACGCTCAATTTATAACTATTTCTGCTATGCTTGCTGCTGCTTATCTCACTCAAGTTGGTGTTGAAAAAAAACCAAAGAGAGCTAATTTGTAAAAAAGAACAACTGAAAAAAATCAAAGTTTGCCAAATTGTTAGATATCAAATTCAAATAAATTTTTAGAAAAGTTATAAATTCTTTTTTTTTTTTTTTCAAATTAATTGGGATATCAATTATCAACATCTTTTCTTTTTCTTTTTTATTTTTTGCTATCTCATTTATAAAAACTCTTACCAATCTCGTTTTCCAATTAATTAATTATTTCATTGATTTCAAAAAAAGAGAAAGAAATTCAAAAGTTTTGAATTTTTTTTTTTTCAAAGTCATCTCTTTCAAAACAAAAATTGAATCATAAAAAAGTGAAAAAAACTCATCGATCAATTAATCAATTCATCATTTCATTTTCTAATATTCCTAAATATCCTTTGATTTCTTTCATTTTCAATAAGATTTTTGAATTTATTTTTCTTTTTTTTATTTTTATTTTTTTTCATATGATTTTATAATTTTTTTATAAATTTTGCCCACCAAAAAATTTTTTTCCTCACCAAAAACTTCAAAACAAAACAAAAAAAAAATCTATCAAAACTTTCGATGCACATCGCAGAATCATTTCTAATTCCATTAAATCACCATCATCCTTCAGCATATATATTTTATATCAACTCTCCATCACCTATTCTATTGATCCCATTCATCATTTTGATCAGATCTCATTATTTCAAACTTAAAAAAATTCAAACAAAAAAAAAAAATTCAAAAAAAATTAATTATAAAAAATGAATGATTGAAAGCAACTTATAACTTCTTATAACTCTAATACTAACTCTTATAACAAATATAATAGAACAATAGTTTGATTCGAAGATCCTTTAACAATCATGTTACGCAAAGTTACAATCTTTGGAAGTGGCCTTATGGGTTCAGGAATTGCTCAAGTTGCAGCTGCTGTTGGAGGATACCAAGTTGTATTGGTTGATATGAAACAAGAGTTGTTAGATAAAGCAAAGGGAAGAATCGAGGGATCTGTTGGAAAGATTGCAAAGAAAGCTAATGGAGAGAGTGAGGAAGGAAAGAAGAAAGCTGCTGAACAAATCTCACAAACTATGGGAAGAATCACATTGAGTACTGATGGGGATAAAGCTGTTCAAGATACTGATTTAGTGATCGAAGCTATTGTTGAGAATCTTCAAGTTAAACAAAAGTTGTTTGAAAGACTTGATTCAATTGCTCCAAAACATGCTATTTTTACTTCAAATACATCTTCATTACCAATTAAAGATATTGCAAGAAATACAAAAAGACTTGAACGATTTGGTGGTCTTCACTTTTTCAATCCTGTTCCAATTATGAAACTTCTTGAAGTTGTTAGAGTAATTTTTTTTATTTTTTACTTTATTTTATTTTTTATTCCAAAATTTAAAAATCAAAATAAATAGATTCCAGAAACAAGCGAAGAAACATACAACAGTCTTATTACTTTTGGAAAAGGTATGATCATTTTGAAAATAAAGGAAAAAGATTTCTAAATGAAAAATTAAATAAAATAGCCGTTGGAAAGCACACTGTCACTTGTAAAGATACTCCAGGATTTATTGTCAACAGATTATTAGTTCCATATATGATGGAAGCTGTTCGCATGCTTGAAAGAGGAGACGCCTCAGCTCGTGATATTGATGTTGCCATGAAAGTTGGATTTTTTATTGATTAATTTTTCAATTTCAATTTCTATTTCAAAAAAATTTCAAAAAAAAAAATTAAAAAATTAAAAAAGTTTGGAGCTGGTTATCCAATGGGTCCATTTGAACTTGCAGATTATGTTGGATTGGATACAACCAAATTTATCATTGATGGTTGGGCAAAAGCATACCCAAATGAACCCTTATTCAAACAATCTCCATACTTAAACAAACTTGTTTCAGAAGGAAAATTTGGACTTAAAAGTGGAGAAGGATTTTACAAATATGATAAAAAGTAAATTTAGATAAAAAATAATTAGAATATGACATTCAATCTTAATTATTGTTGATTGAAATTTTTATTTTTCTAGCTCTATTATTTATTTTCTATTTTCTATTTCTATTTCCATATATTGATTTTCTTTTTAAGTATTGGCAATAATAATCCATGTTGAAGGATCTGTAAAACTTTGAATATCAATTTGTTGAAGTCCACTTTTCACTACCATTTCAAAATCTTGAGACTTTTGTGAACATAATGAAGTTATTAATCTTTTGAAAATTTGTTCACGATCTTTTTGATTTGAAATTAAGGAATCAATTCTAGTAAGGGTCCAAGAAAAAGATGATAATATAAATTCTTCATATTCTTCATATTGTGATGATGTCCTAAAATCGTGATCACTACTTTGAGAAAATAATTTCATACAAATTTTTCCATCTGTTCCACTTATCCTTAAAAAGAGGGAGCAAAGGAACTTTAAACCAAAGAGAGAAGTTGATTTTGGTGCAATTAGAAGACAATCTAAAGTTCTTTGTATTACAATGTCTTGTTCTTTTGCATTCTATTTAATTTTAATATGAGTGATTATTTTGGTTTTTGGAAGGAAAAAAAAGGTTCTAAAAAAATTGTAAACTTACAGAGAAAGTGTTCAATAATGTTAAGAACAGTCTTTTTCCGTATTGAGTATGTTGTTCAGAAAGAAGACACCAACTTGAATCAGTAATAAAAATAATAATTAATTAATTAATAAAAATAATTAATTAATGATTGTTTGAAAAAAATGTTGGAACATGAAAAGAAGAAAAAGAGAGAAAAAATACTTGAGACATGGAGAAAGTCGTGATTCTGGGAAAAATTGAAGTTGAACTAGTTTGAGTAAAACAACAATAATAAGTGCTCCTTCTTCAATGTTCTCAAAACATCTTGTTGCTGAAAGTTCTAAATGTTGCTGTATGAAAAGAGAAAAAAAAGGGTAAAATAATGATTTAAATCATTCAAAATTCAGAAAAAAAAAAAAATGAATTGAATCCTACCTTAAGAACAACAATTTTTTCCACTTCATCCATTGGAAAAAATTGAAAGCCTTTCGCAATGGCTTCCAATAATAAGATTGTATGTTGACTTGATTTTAAATCTGAAACTGACAAGTGAAGTGATTGAAATATTTTAACAAGAATCGATTTAAACTCTTCTTGAATGCTTTAGATGTTTATTTTGTTTATTAAAAAGGAAATCTATTTGGAAAAAATTACGATTCACTAATTTTTGTATCAGATAAACTCATTGAAATTGATTCTACAAGTGATATTTGAAGAGGCTAAATATTTAATGATTAGAAAGAAAAAAAAGAAAAAAAAGAAAAGAAGAAAAACAAAAATGAAAGAAAGAAAGAAAGAAAGAAAACAGATTCTTCTTTAGAAAATAGATAATTTTTGAGTGATTGTGCAAGACTGATAGTTTTTGTTGAAGCAAAGAGCAAAGTGAATTTTGAGAAATTATTGAGTAAGAATAATTGAATTTCGTGATCTAAGACAGAAAATTGAGGAACCTAAAATTAATATTTAATAAATTTTGTAGCAAACAAAACAACGAAATAATAAATAAATAAATAAATAAATAAATCAAGAAAATATTACCTCAAGGGTTCTTGCAAGAAATTTTAACAAAGAATTCTATCAATTAATAGAAACGAAAAAGTTAGTAAAAAAAGAAAAAAAAAATGAAAATGAAACAAACCGAATATGGAGCCTTTTCAATTAAAAATTTGAATGAAAGAGAAGAAATTTTGGGGGAATAAAGATTTGGTTGAGTCAAAAATGAAATGATTGAAGAGAAATCGACTGGAGGAAGTTTTAAAACAGGAGCAAATGATTTGGGTAAAAGTGAATCTTTCATTAAAGAACTTAAAAGAACTTGTGCAAAATTTTCTGAGAGAAGAGAAGATGTTCGACAACCTAATAAATATTATTATTTCAAAAAAAAATTGTTATTCTTGTGAGAAAATAAAATAAAAATAAAATAAAAATTAGGAACCTGTTGATAGATTATCAAAAATGGCTCTTAATAAAGATTCTTTTGGAAGTTTGTTATAATCACTTGGTTCGATTGTGTTTCTCTCTTCTGAATCTACAAATGAGTCTCTCTTGATTTTTAATTCACAGAATTTACTCAATACGAATGCAGAAGTTCTTGAGAGTGAGACCTCAATTGAAGGATCAAGGAGCATTTCCAAAAGATCAGTTAATTTTCTTTAAATTTTGTTGATTGTTTTTTATAAAAAGAAATAATAATAGTCATCATAAAAGTGAGAAAAAGAAGGGAAAAAACTTTGTTCTTCTCTGATGCTCAGTATCAAGACGAAATAAAAGTAAATTTTCAGATGAAAGTGGACCAGAAATAAAGTTAACACCAAGTATACTTCCAATACCAAAAATACAAGAAAGACGAAATTGGAGATTATTCTCTTGATTTGATATTTGGTTGATTAACCAAGTATTCCATTTTTCCTAATTATTTATATTCACGGTTTGGTTTGGTTTTTTTTAAAAAAAAGAAAAAAATTATTTACCGATTCTGGAGATAAATACCCTCCTGCTTCAAGGGAATGTAAAAAAAACGAATAACTTGTAATAAAGTAAGAATTGAAATTGGCAGACATTTTCTAATAAATATGAATTATTTTAAGATAAAAAGTAAAAAAAAATAAAAAATAATCTCACATTAAAATTAATTGTTGAAATAAGATCTGAAAGAAGTCGATTGATTTCTGAAGAAATTGAAGATGAAAGAGCTTTCATTGAAATCAAACAAGAACTCGAATATGACAATAAATACAATGGCCCTAAAAGTTTTTCAGTCTCTTCAGAATTACTAATAGATTTTATTTATAAGTTTGTTTTTTTTTTGAAAAAAATTGTCATTTCACCTTTTGTTTGATTTCATTATGACAGCTTTTGATTCTTGAACTATCTTGTTTAAAATTTCTCTTTTGACAGGATCTCCATCTTGAATAAGTGAAAAACATGCTCTTGATAATCCCAAAAAAGCACCAAGTCTTTCATTATCATCTAATTGATTCATTATCAAGAATGTTAGTTATTATAAAATAAATCAAGTTTTTTCAATGTAATAACCTTGAAAACAATATTTCTGTAATTTTTGAATAGTAGAATTAATAAATTGAATTTTTTGGGTTCCTTTTTCAGTTTGTCCAATCCCTGAAGATAAAAAGTCAACAACAACTCCAAGTCCAAACTCGCAAACAAATCTCAGCACTGATTTTTCCTCTCTTTGAATTTGGTTATTTATTTATTTATTTTTAAAAATTTGAATTAAATAAAAGAAAAATCAAACATTAATTGTTCCGTTTCTTTGGTTAAAAGGGATAAAATTAATTCAATTCGTTGCATATCTGTGAGTTGAAATGCTTGTGCAAAATGTGATAAAGAAAGATAGATTGAAATTCTTTCCTCTGATGCAATTGTTTCCTTGTCCTTAAAACAATTGTTTTTTTTAAAAAAAGAGAAAAAAAAGGAAAGAAAAAGAAAAAGAAAAAGAAAAAGAAACTGATATCCTTTGAATAAACAAATCAAATATTTCTTCTGCAAAACTTTTGGATTGTCGAATATTCCACATCCCAAGAGCTACCCCTAAAGACAAAAAAAAAAAAAAAAAAAAAAAAAAAAAAAAAAAAAAAAAAAAATGAATCAAAATTTTGAGTTTATATCCAAAAAAGAATACCAGTTAAATTGAAAACTATATTTGATGAAACAACAGGTGTTTGAGCAGTTTTTAATTTTTCTTTCAGTTCCAAAACTAAATTATGAGCATTTTTCTCCAAAATCTAAAAAAAAAAAAAAAAAAAATGTGAAATATTATTTTAATAAAAAAACAAGTCAAAAAAAAAAAAAGGAAGAAAGAAAATACTTTTTCTTGATCTTCTATTTCCTTATTTCCTTTTTCAATGTTCTCATTTTGAGTGCCTTGAATACTTAATAATAAGTAATGTGTCATAAAATTACACCAATTTGTAATGGATGAAAGTCTGAAAATCCAATCAAAAGAAAAGTTAGATTCTTGTAAATATTCTTTGAATAATCTATTTTGAAAAGTTAATATTATTGAACTTAAATCTTTTTTTTTCCCTTTTTTTTTTTATACCTTTTACATGCTTGCCAATTTGAAATTATTGATTTTCTTGAAGGTTGTGATTCATAAAGGGTTAAAAATAATCTCGAACATGTTAATAAAGAGGCTAAATTTTATTTATTGATTCTTAGTTTTTATTTCCCATTTACTTCCACTTTTTTTTTCCAAAAAAACAAAAAAGTTACCTGATAAAGCACTTCTTAATAATGGTTTACTCGAAGTTTCATATAATTTTTTCAAAGTAAAGGGTGTAGAAAAAAGAAATTTTTGAATTGGGATATCCTCATCTATTTGCATGCCTTCTTTCATGACTCTCCTTCCAAAAGAGCTATTGTTGGCAAATTAGTTTGTTTTTTTTTAAAAAAAAAGATCTTTGAGTCATGATTTCATTATGAAAAATTTACTTGAGCTCGAGTTCCAATATTTTTTTCAAAAGATATTCTGCAGCAATTATAACTTCAGAAGATGTTTCAGTTTTGAGTTGTTGGAATAGTATTTCATGAGAAACTATTTTATTAAGACCAACCATTGCATCAAAAACTGAAGGAGTAGAGAGTGTTTGAAAGGCTTGTGATCTAACTATTGGATCTTGATTATTTAAATTTGTAATTATTTCATTAAGAACTTGTTCATAAATAACTTTGATTTTATCATTCTTTTCCTTCATTTCTTTCAATTTTTTTGAATCTGGTTCTTCTGAGAATTCCTCTATTTATTTTTTTTGAAAAAAATCATGGATAGAATGAGCATCGTAGAAAATAAAATAAAAAAGAAGGGAAACCTTGAAAGATTTCTGGGTATTCAGCTAAGAGAGAGGAATAAAATCTAAGAAGTTGAGCTAAAACAACTGGACTTTGGTTTTGTTTTGAAATTTCTTTGATTGTAAGGTTCCAAACTATCAAAGAGAAGAGAATTTTTTTTTTTTCTAGATTTTTTTTTAAAAAAAAATTTGGAACAAAAAAAGTCATACTGGCAAATGGACTGGTAGATCCTGATTCAACAATTAAATTTAGAGATTCAAAAGCTAGAACTTTTGTTGCAATTGTCTTCTTTGAGATTAGGTCATTAATAATTGGAATTAATTGATCAGAATATGAAGGTTTTATCAAACAAATATCACTAAAAAATTAAAATTGGTTATTTTAGTTATTTTATTTTTTGAAAAAAAATTTGTATTCATTTTTTTAAAAAAAAAGATTATTCTTACCGAATTGTCAAAGCAATGGAAAATTGAATTTCAGGTAAATTAGTATGAAAATGTAATGTTGGATTTAATGAACTTTGAAACAGACTTAAAAGTCTTGGAAATATTCTTTCCTGTTTTTTCCAAAGTTCGTAGAATAACCGGATAGAAATCATTGTTAAACTAAAAGAAGAAAAAGAAAAAGAAAATTATTCAACCAAATAAATAAAAAATAATGTAAAAAAAAAGGAATTTACTTTTGAGAAGAGCAAACAGTGTCAAGAACTTTAAGTATATTTCCAACAACAAATGTATCACTTGCCAACTTAGGAATTGAAAATAAGACATAATGTTTGGTGAATGCATTTTTTTCAATATTGAGAAGATAGAGCTATTGGATGTGATTTTCAAATAAAAAAGTTTAACATCATTTTTTGATATGGAAATAAAATAAAATAAAAATCAAACCAAAGATGGAAGAATAATTAAACTTCGAGATGAATCAACATTAGCAATTAAAACTAATAAATCAATGGCATGTTTTTGAACTTCTTGATGATTGAAAAATATTAAGGATGAAAAAATAGGAAGAAGGAGAATTGGAGGAACGGAATTTGTTTGCTTAATTTCCTTGGAAATTAAATCTATCCAATTTAAAATTGATGTTTCATCACGACATGAAAGTAAACTTTGTAATACTCCAAGAAGGAATGAAAGTGTTCCAAATTGTGGTTTAGAAAACTTTGAAACCTATTTTTTTTTTTTTAAATGAGATTCTTCTATTTGAAGAAAGAAAGAAAAAATCAGATACTTTTAAATCTGGAATTGTTGAAAAACTAGAATGAGAAGTTAAAGCTTTAAGAAGAGTAGATTGAGTTTTTTTGAGAGTAGATTTAATAGGTGTTGAAATTGTATAAAGAAGTGAAAATGTTGAAACAGATCCGATAAATGAGCCCTAAAATTCATTTTTTTTTTTTACATCAATGACCTCCAAAAAAAAAATCTTACTAGACTTGCATGTTGTGGAGTAAGATTTGAAATCAAAATTAGTAGAATTTGTGTAATATGTTCTTGTTCATCTTGTAAAGAGTTGACTAATAAACAAGATAAAACAGTTGAATACACTAATTGATCTCTAAGGTAACCTTTTTTTTTTTTTTTTTTCCTTTAGTTATAAAAATTCAATGAAATAAAAACAAATAAAATTTTTACCTAATTTTGCAAAATTTACTAAAATCTCTAATAAAAAATCAATTTTAATAGATTTTGTTTGGAATTGACAACATTTAGCTAATACAAAATAACAAAAATCTTGAATATATTCTCCTAATTTGATTTGATTGATTGATTGATTGATTGGATTCAAAGAAATTTGGATTTTTTTCAAAAAAAAAAAAAACCTTGAAAATTGGATTGAATTAAACACTCAGAAAAATCTTTCATCAAAAGTAAGGAATATGGAAATAAAGGAGATTCTTCAGGAAAATAATGTAATATTGAGAGAAGAAAAGAAAATATTAAATTTCTTTGTGTCTCATTACACTTGGAGGCCAATTTAATAAGAAGATTGTGAAGTGAAGATCTTAAATGAATTCGATTAATTGGAGCAGTTGGTTCAAGAAAGATAAATTTCAAGAATGGCTCCAAAAAATTCATGACTACTAAAGAATCTGATTGTGAAAATTTTTGAATAATATTTTCAAGGGTGAGTAAAACTGGAAACCAAGCTTCAGGACGATAAGTGAGGATTGAGATGAGAGGATGTGGATTAGTTTGAATTGAATATGGACATATATAATTTTCATTTTGTAAATTGCTTTCAATATGTAGAATAGAAAGTTGTTCAAATCCTTTTTTATTTGTTTGAAAGAAATTGTTGTCAATATTTATTTTTTTATTTTTTGTTAAAAAGGAAATCAAAAAAGAAGAAAAGAAAATGAAAATATTTGGAAAGGAAAGGGAAAACCTTGAACAATAAAAGGAAGTGTTGATTGAGGACATAAAGGAAGAGATTGTAGTAATTGTGCTAAACAATCATTCCAAGAAATGGTTCTTTTCAAAACTAACAAAGTCTAATATTTTGACAAGAAAATTAATTTTTGTATTTTTTTTTCAAAAAAAAGAAAAGAATGAAGAAAATACGATTGTTTCAGAACAAACTTTTGCAATGTGAGAATTTTGTGAAATGATTAATGACCAATAAACTTGAAAAAATTGAGATCTTTCATGTTGATTTTGTGCTGTTTGAATCTTTTGAATCAAATTTTGAGCTCCAGTAATTTGTTGAATATGTGAAGGAGATGAAAGGAGGAGTTGAATCGCTTCCATTTCACTATTTTTTGAAAAAAAAAATTGATTCATTAGTGGTTAATAATTTTTTTTTAAAACTTTGAAAGGATCAATGCAATTATTAATCCTGATCTCAATCAAATCAATTTCAATGCTCAAAATCTACAACTTTTTGATATTTTCTCCACCATGGCCATTTTTTCATAAAAAGAAGATAACTTTCACATCACATTTTGAAGAAAATTGACTCTTCCATCATATTTATCATATATTTCAAACAAAATGAAATCTTCAAATATTTTTAGATCTTCCAATTTTGATCCAATCCAAACTTTATAACCACATCCATGATCACCACATCAAATCCTATCAAAAAGCATTATCCTTGATTTGATAAATTTGAGTCTAACAGAGTTCAATATGAAGAAAAATACATTTTGATGTTAGAAAAATTAAGAAAAAAAAATAGAAATCAATAGTAAAAAGGAAGAAAAATGAAAAATGAAAAAATGGCCATGTTTTTTTATTTTTTATTTTTTTCGTTTGTCAGTTTTTTTTTTTTTTTTTTGACTGACTCAACAATCTTCAAATTATGGGAGAATTAGAAAATCAACTACTTTTAGCTTGTCAGAACGGAAACATTGAAGACGTAAAACAATTACTTGAAAACAACCCTCACATTAATGTGAACAATCCTCAACCTGAAGATTATTATTGGAGATCTAAACCTCTTGTTGTTGCTTGTGAGAAAGGATATATTGAAATCGTGAAATTATTATTAAATGTTGAAAATGTTGATATCAATGAAGCGGATGGAGTAGGTCCTACACCTTTGTCAGGTGCTTGTGAATGGGGACAGATTGAAATTGTGAAGTTATTATTAAGTGATGAAAGAATTAAAGTCAATATGGAAGAAGGTGAATATGCAAGAACCCCTTTTCAAGTTGCTTGTGAAAATAAACGCACTGAAGTTATAAAGTTATTATTGAATGATAAGAGAGTTAATGTCAATCAAAAAGGTATGAATAACTCAGCTTTTCATATTGCTTGTGGAGTTGGATATATAGAAGGAGTGGAATTATTATTAAAGGATGAGCGAGTTGAAATTAGGAAGGCAGGCCATGAGCGTCAAACACCTTTTTTTGTTGCTTGTGAAAATGGACGCATTGAAATCGTGAAATTATTATTAAATGATCATAGAGTTGATATCAATCAGGTAGATGAATATTCAAGAACACCTTTTCATGTTGCTTGTTCGAGGGGATACATTGAAATTGTGAAACTATTATTAAACGATCAAAGAGTTGATATTAATAAAGTAAATAAGGGTGGTCATTCACCATTAAGTATTGCTTGTTTTTTTGGACGCACTGAAATCATCCAGCATCTATTAGTAAGTGGAAGAGAAGTGAATTTCACCACAAAAAGTAATGAAGGAAAAACTGTAATTGACATTGCAAGGGATGAAGCAATGAAAAGGCCTGAAAAAAAACAAATTGTTGAATTACTGGAATCATTTGAAAGAAATCCGAATGAAACAAGAAACAAATTAAGAATACAACTAGGATTTGCTGGTATTTATTTATTTATTTATTTATTTATTTATTTATTTATTCATTTTTTTTTCCTCCTTTCTTTAAAACTGAAATTTCCTTCCTTTTTTTCAAAAAAAAAAAATAAAGACTCAGAAGCTGCTTCTCTCTTTGTAATGATAGTCCTTCTTTCTGATCAATATTTAGATTCCAAGTTCAAATAAATAATAAAAACTTTTCTTTCTTTTTTTTTTTCATAACTTCAAACTATGAATTATACCATTTCACTCAAAATTAAATCAAAAGATATAATTTGAAACCTTTTTATTGTACTCCAAAAACAAAATAATATTGAAGACTTTTTCAAAGAACTCATTTCGATTTTATTGTTTAGGTGATAACTGGATAGTTGTTTCCTGAAAATCCTTTTCAACGAAGCCAACCAAGAAGAGTTTATCAGAGACTAATTATCAGTTCCTGGACATTAACAAGTGAAACTCCTGAAACTTTTCTTCAAGTGCATGCTGAGACTGTTTTTGATATCATGTTGCCAAGAAATGTCTCAGCCAAAAAGAAGAAGTACAAAGAAGATAAGCATCATTATTCCAAGTGGAAGCTAAGAAGAAGAATGCTATGCTGGAAAAACGAAGACTTGGTCCAAAACTTGAAAGAAAAAATTATTTTTTTTTTGAGACTACAGCCTGGTTGTATTTCTATCACAATGCATTTTCCTGACTGACTTGTAGCTTCAAGATTAAATCTCTCTGATGGTAGAAAGAATTCCGAATCTCCGAAATGGATATTTTTGGTTCAAAGAAAGATTTCTTCCACAAAAGAATAAAGGTTGATTCTTCACCTTTGATCGTGGAAGCGATAAACGAAAAAGGTGCTCAGGCAAGGGCAAGCCTAAAAGAAAAAGGACCTCAAATGATTAGTTTGTTTTTGGTTTGATAACTCCTGGCAAAAAGGAAAGGAACATTTTTGAATCCGAAAACCTTAATTAAAGAAGAAAAGTTAAAGATCTTTTTTCTTAGAGATTTTATTAAAATTTGAAATAAAATTTGAAATAAAGTAAAAACTTACAACTGTATCGGATTATGCATAAATCAACTACAGGAAAGGGCACAGAAAAAGCATCTGAATTTAATGAAAAAAACAAGGAATATTCGACTAAGTCAGACATAAGACATAATAAATCATCTTCCAATAAATCAGACATAAGAAATATCAAAAAAAAAACTATTAAATACATATTTGAAATATAAATTTTGTGAAAAACAACAAGTCATCTCCCAATAAGTAACACACAAGACATCATAAATCATAAAAAATAACAAAAAAAAAAAAAAAAAAAAAGCTCTTGATCTGCTTCACTTCTTTCTGATATTT
>Ga0209960_1003305_pt1 | contig 14213 bp, 9 predicted proteins | sample ThiBiot_500_plan_2_FD_183947 | JGI IMG/M metagenome (GOLD analysis project Ga0209960, IMG submission 183947) | Wastewater bioreactor microbial communities from Cape Town, South Africa - Thiocy_expt_500_plan (SPAdes) | ecosystem: Engineered > Bioreactor > Thiocyanate-remediating >... | reverse complement strand
CATCAACATCAGTAGGATCAAATATTATATTGTTCCCATTCATCATACAAATTTTGAAGTTATACTTGGACTGAATAAAGACTCTACCAGTTCTATATTTAATGTCTGGTGTAGATACATAACTCTCGCCGCCGACATTAAGGAAGTTATTGTTTGTTATTAAGTCAGTCTTAAGCAGATACATTCTTTTTATGGCTGGAAATGTTACATGTAAAGGATCACTTGGTTTAGGATATGGATTGAATTGACTATCTATCCATGAAACATGCTTTATCACGATTTCATCTACTGGAAACGGCACGACAATATCCACATCGAAATTGTCACTGACTGTAAAGTAATTTGATACAGTTACTGTCTTATACTTCTCGATCACACTCATTTTTCTTATAGTAAAAAAATAATAATTTATAATAAATTATTCTCTATATTTCCTGAACTCCAGAGTCAATGACAAACGCATATCAAGCAAGTCATCAACATCAGTAGGATCAAATACTATATTACTTCCATCTAGCATACATACTTGGAAGTTATATTTTGACTGGATAAAGTCCCCACCAGTCTGATACCTTATATCCAAATATGAGTTAAAATACTCACCGCCAACAATATAGAAATTATTGTTTGTTATCAAATTCGTCTTAATCAAGTAAGATCTCTTAACTGCAGGAAGTTCATCTAGAGGATTACTCGGCTTGGGATATATGTTAAATTGACCATCAACCCATGAAACATGCTTTATAACAATTTCATCGACTTGGAATGGAATATTAATATTCACATCGAAATTATCACTGTCATTGAAATAATTCGATATAGTGACTGTCTTATACTTCTCAATAATCATTCTTCTTTATCTATCTAGAAAAAATAATTATTCAATAAATTAATTATTGCAAGGTAATCATATCTTTATTGACTGTCAATTGCTTTAACATAACTGCATATAAATAATGATCTCTTGCAGCAGCAGCGCCAAATTCAACGTCAATTTCATATCTAATGGGATCAGTTACTAAATATCCGTCAATATAGACATCGGGTTCGAATTTCTCTAATGGTTTCATCCATAATGGTGATTGTTCGGTCCAATCTTGATACCAAGTGAAATTATAGGCATAATCATCCGCAGATGTAATACATGTTCCTTTTAACTTCTTTCTTTGAAGAATGTATGCTTCATTTTTATCAACATCAATTTTAGCAGAATACATGTTATTACTGTTTAAAACAGGGTTGAAAAATTTGATATCAGTGTCAGCCTCTACAGTTGCATCTGCGGCATTGAATTGAGCACCTAATCCATGGTAATATTGCTTGTTAATAGTTCCAGTATTCGTAAAAGGAACCCATATGATTTTTTGAATGTAGGCACCGATACTCCTTGTAATATCAATCGAAATATTATGGCTTGCTCCGGTTCTATTAATCTTACGGTGATGTAAATATGGAATATATTCACTGAAGCCACTTCCCATGAATTTAGTCTTCATATCATTGACAATCATTGTGTTATTCTCAACGCATAATTGAAGTTCAAGATTCGAAATATAGACCGCAACCGAAGCATTTGCTCCAGCGGTAATTGGATCAGTAGTTGCCTTAAAATAGACATCAGTTTGTTTTGTCCAGACAATTGTAATTTCAATATCATCGCCAAAATATCTATATTTATCAACGGCGCAGATAGTGTTCTTGAACAAACTCAATGGAATTCTATTCTTGATTGGAAGTGACGTATTAGCTGCAGAACCTTTTATGTAGTATAATGGTTCTAGCATTTGATTTTTGGCACTCTGGTTCTGTGGTCTCTTATTTGGTGCAAAGTTACTCTCTACCCATGCCTGAACACCGCCTGCATCAAATGGATTGATAGCCCCTAAAGTAGCGCCAGTTATTGCTTGATACATTGTTTGAGGAGGGACTAATCCTTCAAATATACCTCCAGTTGGATCTGGTTTATTATTTAATAACATATCCTCCAATCTAGTCTCATATCTTAAGACTGCATTTGTGTACTTGTGACAATCTGGGATATCGCAAATTAATACTTGACCAGTTACTGTCTTGATTTGCAATCTCGCAATATGTGGGACTAAATCAGCAAATCTATATATAAATCCACCGCCTCCTAATCCAACTTCTGCTTCATCAAAGGCAAAGTAACTATTGAATAAATTGAATACATAAGACCCGGGAATCTTAAATGTCGACGTCTGACCATCACTGGTGCCCAAGGTCATAGTGTTACCGAGGTTATTTTGAACAATCCTGACATATCTTGGGTCAGAATGATCAAGAACCTTTTGAGGTCTTTGATTAATATCTTTGGTTAATAATCGAGTAGATGATGAACTTGCTAAATCAGCCATTTTTAATTACTTGGAAAAAATAATTGTATAAATTAATTAATTAATTAGTAAATCATCAGTGTCATTATAATATTTAATCCATTAAGGTCTATTATGTCCCCGTCTTCATTTGTCAGCCAGAATCTATATTTATTACTCGAGTAATTAGAGAACGACTTAGAATATTCATCTACCATTCCACTTGCTGTAAATGCAATATTGGTATAGCTCGGATTATCAGCACATACAATCCCTTGCAAGATATTATTGCTACTATTCTGTACAATGTCAGACCTTATGAACAATGTGGATTCTTTATTTAAATTCACAACATTCACTGATCTTAGAATGTTTGTCGCAAATTGATAAGTCTTTTCTTTATCAAATCCCATTTGTTCGAATAAAGTCGTTCCGAATGTAAACGATGGCTGTACAACCCCATTACCAGATACAAGATAGCTATACTTCCCGTCATCACCATATGTATTTATGTTTTGATATGTTATATTATACGTATAGCCTTTCGGAGAGTTCTGATTTAATAGTAATACCAGCATATTTTTTAAGGAAGCCCGTGAATAATTAGACGCTGGAACATTAATTGTAACAGACTGATCATCTTCCGTCAGAATAAAGCTAGAGTCCTTATAAACATTATAGAAAGTCTTAGGTATTGAACAAGACAATACGACGACTTTGGAATACTTTATATTATTTCTCAAATTAATGAATACGCTAAAGTCAGAATTATCTTCTCCATCATCCCTATGTCTACTGTCAATATATACTATCTCTTTGTTATCATAAGTATCAACAGTCGCAACATTGGTAACATTTATAACATTAGGTACAGAGTCAGTCTTGCTATTTTTCTCCATTTACTATAGAAAAAAATAATATATTTATGGATAATTATTCATCAAGCATGAGGAAACTATATCTTGCCTTTGCTTTAGATGGCTTGGGATCCGTTTTGACTTCGATAGCAGGCGGCTTTGTTTCTACTGGGTACTCACTCACTGTCCTCTTCAAAACTCTCTCCTTGACTGGAATTTGTTCAGGAATTTTAGATTCAATTGGCGGCTTAATCTCTGACTCTGTATCAGACAATGATTTCACGTACTTCTTAGTGCCTTTCTTTGGATGGATATAGATAATTTCTTCAGTGTCGCTATCAGAGTCAGATTCTTCCTTAGATTTCTCTAATTCCTCTTTCAGTCTTTTCTTTTCTTTCAAAATCTCATTACGTTTAGCAAGAGCCTTCCTAATGTTTTCCTTGGAAGCTATCTTACGCCTATCTGTAACGACTTCATTCACTTTTTGGACGTTATCGGTATTTTCAATCTCAGACATTTTAGTAGATTAATATTATTCTTAACATATTTATTTTTTATAATAAATAATTAAATAAATATATGTATACGGGATGTCCAATTATTACTCGGTCTTTAATGATAACTCATTCTTTGGCGATACAGTAAATTCTAATAATGTAATAACGGGTCTATTGTCAGGCGAGAGAATAACTCTAACGGATCCTAGTAATCAATTTACTGTCAACACAACAACAATAGATGTACAGGGACTCACTGAGAGAACAATTACATTCCCTGATAGTGCTGATGCAGACGTAGTATTAACTGAAGAAGATCAAATTATCAATGGAGAGAAATCATTTATGAATACAATGAACTCAAGCAATATAACTCCTTTGGTTAATAGCACATTCTCATTAGGAACTGCAGGTACATTATACGATAACTGCTATGTCAACAAAAATTATATGAACAACATCGTACCATTGACCAACTTAACTATAGGTAAACTAGATGGTTCAGACTTTGACTTGATCTTCAATAAATCTGGCTTGACTTCAAATAAATTACTGAAACTAGACAATGATAATAAGTTGATTTCGGATACAAATGATTACTTAACAAAGAATAACCCAACATATACAGGAACAATGACGACACCTTTATCTGCAGGCATTGCACAAATAAATGCAAGTAATGAATTGATTAGCTCTAATACATTGCCAGACAATTGTTCAGCAAATAACTTCACAGTCACTAATCCTCATATTAATTTTGTTACGACTAATTCAGTGCTAATGACAAATGGAACGGGCTATGCATATACTTCAAATACATTACCAGATATCAGTACTGGAACTATCTTGCCTGTATTTACAACAAATAATCTAGGATCATTTGCAAGTAGATGGAACTATTTATATGTGAAATCTGGTGACTTTTACTCAATTGACTCTGGAAATATCTTGCCATCACTGGGTTTAACATATGATCTGGGAAGTTCTGGTAAATTATGGAACAATGTCTATGCCGATACTGTGAATGCAACTACACTCAATGTAAATGCCATAAATTTAACTGGAAGTATTGTGCCGACGGCAACAAATACATATGATCTCGGATCGTCATCAAATAGATGGAGAACTATTTACTTCTATGATATTCGTATGTTAGGTACAATTGGCTCAAATTTCGTACCAAACGGCTCAAGAAATCTTGGCGATTCCGCAGCTAGATGGAATAACTTCTATGCAAATAATGCAGATATTAATACATTAATTGTGAATACAGGAGTCGGTTCTGCTTTAATACCAAGTGCAGTTTATGACTTAGGATCATCGTCTAATTACTGGGGAAATGCATATTTGACTAATCTATTTGTTAGTACTTATGTCAAATCCGACTTGACTCCATACGGTACATTTAATTTAGGATCATCAGGACGCAAATGGGACAATGTATATGCAAATAATTTATATGGCAATTGGTCACCATCTGGAAGTGTGATACCGACAGTAAATAATGCATATGATCTCGGGTCTGGTTCATATAAATGGGGGACTGTTTATACTAATAATATTGATACATTGAATATAACAGCTACGGGATATATTAACCCCAAGACAACCAATACTTATAGCATGGGGTCGCCATCGTTGAAATGGGCCAATATATATGCAACCAACTTTTATGGTAATTGGTCGCCTACCGGAAGTTTAATACCACCATCAAATAATACTTATGATCTCGGGTCATCATCAATGAAATGGGCAAATTTGTACAATACGACGACTAGTTCATACAATATTACTGCAAGCAACGCATTATCATTAGATAGATCAACAGAAACAGCTGTCACTGCATCATTAAATATTTACGCGGGGACTTCTGGAGGAGCGACTACAGGAAATCATGCAAAAGTCGCACTGGCTATTAAAGGAGGAGGAGGCGGTAATGTCTTTGCTGGAATGGATTTAGGATATTATGACGGCGCATTACCATTATTAATCACATCATCCGGAGGAGATACTGTATTTGCCTGCACAATTAGTCCTTATACTGATAATGTGTATTCATGCGGTAAGAGCGGTAAAAGGTGGTCTTATATATGGACTGGCTATGGTGTTCTACAGACATCAGACGGAAATGATAAAGAGAACATCTGTGATTGTGAATTAGGACTGGATTTCATTAATGATCTTAAGCCAAAGAAATATAATTGGAAAGACTCTAAAACAAAAGAGACAAATTATGGAATTGTTGCTCAAGATTTGGAAGAGACATTGATCAAACATAATAAGTCAGATTTCAGTGGACTTCATAAGCCAGAGAAGGAAGGGGATCGGTATGGTATCAATTATTCACAGCTAATCCCTGTACTAATCAAGGCAGTTCAAGAGCTATCTCAGAAAGTTAGTGAACTTGAGGAATTAATTAATAAATAATTAAATAATAATAAATTGCATATATAAAATCAATCTGAAAATCAATATAATGGCATCATTGACATATTGTGTTAAATGCAAGAAGAAGACAAAGGACGTTGCCCCTAAGATAGTCACCAGTGGAGGAAGATCAAGAAGAGTCTCTAAATGCGCAGTCTGTGGTACAATGAAGTCTGTCTTTGTTAAGTCCCAGAAAGGAGGCAATCCTGCAGCTGCTATTGCCGGGTTAGTTGGACAAGTAGCACCTGGTATTATCAGCGGCATCAGCAGTGGAATTCAGAATCTTCAACAAAATACTGGTGTATATGATCGAGAGAAGATGAGAAAGGATATGAAACTCTTTGATGATATGACCATGAATTACTATATTAGTGCAAAGAAAGACGGAAATCCTATATTAGCCGGACAAGCCAGAGAAATGGCAAGGCAAACATTGGCTAATAGAGGAATTTATGTCTAGGGACCCGAAGGTGTTTGATTTACTCGATGATTTATCATTGAAAACCCCGAGAAATTAATTAAATATTTATCTATTTTTTTATTATTCTGAAGTATAATAATCATGGTAAAGGCGGATAAGCCAAAGTTAATTCACGTCAAAAAAGGCGGGAAGACCAAGAGATATCTTGTCTATGATGGAAAGCGATACAAGATCGATTCTCCTTATGATGATAAGTTCGTGATTTCAAAGTTGACTAAAGTCATCGAGAAGTTGTTAGAATACAATGCAAGAAAGAAAAGAAGGAAGGTATATAAAAGGAAACAAACAGTTCCAAATAATTCTCCCTCAAATGAAAAGGTTGACAAGGTCGAGAATAATCAATATGGCAATGTGAATAAAGTGCTGCCGCAGCAGATTGTCAGTGCAATATCTCGCGATTTGAACCCAAAATACGAAGATGCTCGGGCAGTTGAATATAGGAAAGATCTCATTAAGATGTTAGAAGATCAGGCTAAGGTTAAAGAGAGAGTTTATAATACGATTAATAATGATCTAGCCATGTCTTTTAAATTATTGAAAGATAAAGAAGATGAGATAAAAGAACGCAAAAAAGATATTAAATTGCTAGAAAGTCAAGTTAGAGTGGCGAGGAATAAAATAACCTCTACTGATAGAGAACGTATCGATAAGGCCAATGTCGTCAAAGCCATAGAATACGAAATTAAGAACAAGGAAATAGAAATTAAGAAAGTCGAGAAGGAAGAGAAAGAAATCCGTGAGGATATTGTTGAATTGAAAGAAAGAAATAAAGATCTGGAGGATTTGAACAGAGAGCTAGATGATATAATCACAAGAAAAGATGAGGTGTTAGCAGCCAATAACACAAAAATAGTCAATATGCTCGATCTTTCGAATAAGCGGTTTGCAGCCTTAGTAGAACTAGAAAAAGAAATTGTTAATATGAGAGCAGATAGAGACCAATTGAGATCTTCAAATGAACTGAAAAACATCAATTTAAACAGAGCCGCAATGAGGCAATATTACTCAAATCCTAAGAACATTCGTGCTGATGACTTGCGAAAGCTAGCCCAAGACTTACTTGGAATTGATCCAATTAGACAATTTGATCCCAAGAAGAATCCGAAGACGGTGAAGGAAGTTGTAGATGAAATGGTCAATCCTCCAGAGAATTTGATGGTAGTAGTCAGACATAATTATATTACTCGTGGCATACCCATAGATGATGGTGACGTTGATATAATAGCACGCACACCTAAACAAACACCTAGACCTACGCCCAGGCAAACACCTAAGGGTTCTGCAAAGAAAGATTATACACTGGTCGAAAATACTCCTACTAAGAATGATTTCAAGCCTGAGGATTTAACGAAAGCACTGGATAATATTGCGAAGGAAGGGGAAGCATCTGGATCGAAGATGAAAGAAAAGGAACCGGTAGAACCCAGAAGGTCTGCAAGGTTATCAGCTAAGGAAATTCTTAATAAATCTAAAGTTATCTTATCCGATATGCACCATGAAACCCTGCGAGAATTTATGAAAAATAATGGCCATGGTGATATCATGCTCGCTCATAAGACTAAGGATAAGATGATTGAAGCATTTCTTAAAAAGCCAGGCATGCCTGAAAAAGTCATAGAAGATAATGAGAAGAAAGTTCTTAAGGATGTTGAGGATAAAACGGATGAACTCAAGAAAGAAGTAGAGGAAGCAAGGGAAGCCGAGGAAAAAGCAGATAAAGCCAAAGAAAAGGCAGATGAAGCAGAAGAGGAAGCAAAGGAAGAAATGGCTGATGTTCATGATAAATTAGAAGAATTAGATAACATTGCTGGAGTCTTTAATCCTGATGCGGATCAAGGTGGAGCGGGAATGATTGATAGTGGACTGACGAACTTCGAGATCGAGAAATTCATGAAAGATTATGATAAAGATGGATTTATTGGAGTATATGCAATTGATCAGTTAAAAAAGATAAAGAAAGTCGGAAATGACTTCAGTTTTATTATGAATACCCAGCCTATTAATGTACCCATTGGTCATTGGATTGCAGTGAAAATCGATCGGGATACAATTGAATATTATGATAGTTTTGCTGGCGATCCACCTGATGAGTTGCTTAAATGGTTAAAGAAGAGATTAGCCCCGAATGTCTATCAACTCAAGATAAATAGAACTAAATTTCAGAAGGCTAATACGTCGAATTGCGGCTATTTTGCAATGGATTTTCTAGCAAAGAGATATGGTGGCGAATCATTCAAAGAAGCGACTGGCTTTAAAGTATTTGAAGATTCAATCAAAGGTGAGAAAGAAATTAAGAAGCTGAAGAAGTCAATTCAAGAATTCGGGTTTATTAATATAAAAAAATAATTTATTACTATTAATATAATTTGTTATCATGGAAGGAGGTAAAATTTGCAGACAGTGCGGCATTGAAAAGAACTTATCAGATTATTATTGCGTTAAAGGCAAACCAGTGGCAAGATGCAAAGAATGCGTCTATAGCTATATTAAGGAGAAAAGAACCCAAAATAGAATACCTCGGGAAGATGATCCAGTCGGTTTGGGAGAGGAAGGAAAGAAATGGTGCAGGAGGTGTCTTAAATGGGTCGACTGTGAGAATTTCTATTCTTGTGTGAAAAATACCAAATTGAAATACTTTACCTATTGCAGACCATGCATGTCTAAGATAGTCGGGGAATGCCAGAGAAAGAGAATTAATAATCTGATGAAGGCGGAGTAAATAGATAATTTATTTTTTTCATTTAAAAAATATTGTTATTAGTATACATAATAAAAAAATGGCGGACCATTCAATTATTGGCTATTATGATGCTGAATTTGTATTCTTTGACTTCTATGAACCTAGCAATCACAAGAATGAGAACACAAAGAAATGGAAGGAGAAGAATCTTATTAAGGATGCATACGGTAATCAGTATTCATTTATTACAAAGATGAATCTTCAAGTTAAAGGAGACAGATTGCCTGAATTCGAGAACAAGAAAGTATTCAGAGTCTTAGACCCTACAGTTAAGGATGTGGAAGTCCATAAGGACGGAAAAGTTATTGACACAAAGAGAGCTGTAGATGGAGGCAAGAACCCAGACTTCTATTATCTTATTGGGGCTGCTAACTCGGACGCTGAATATCGAGATATGTATGGAAGCAATGCAAATATTGGAGAATACTTCAGTGACTCATTTGATTGTATTGTTGTGAAGAAAGTGGTTAACTCTGTGAAGTATAAAGAAGGCAGAGACGATGTTAAAGATGAATGGGGAAATGAATGGGAAAATCAGGTGGATGAAGGAGAAATGCGGATGCTATCTGAAACATATAATATGGGAGATTATGAGGACTTTGGCGGAGTTGGCGGCCATATTGATGATTCAGAATTGCTTGATGCTTCTCTTGATAGATACCTCGGAGATGGAAATGTCTGGGGATATATGAATCAAAACCTGCATAATGATGTTAGTCTTATCTATGATAAATTTATTTCCTATGATATGTACATGCAGGCCAATTCATTTGCGAAGTTATTTGATATAAAATTAGATCCATATACTGGGAGCAATTATAAAATGAATTCGTGTTTTATTAATCTGATCATTGATACTTATCATTGTGAGTTCGAGAAAAGGAAAAAGGATGGAAAAAGGATGTACAAGGAATTAACTTATAAATACCTGATGGAAATTCTTGAATTGGAAGACAAAGTAAGTGATATAGGGCTTTCAATTAGAAGGAGTATTAAATTCTTCTCCAAGTTCTCAATTGGCTTAGAAGTTATCAATGTATTCGGTCAAATGTTGTTCAGTTATGTACCAGAGAAGCCTAACAATAAAATAGCAAATAAGACATTGAGGATTTTAGTACATGACGGACATTGTTATAAGTTAGATAAAGATGCATGTTATAAAATCAGAGATTTGCGAGTGAAATATGGAGACTTAGAAGATTTCAATGAAATGAATGAAATTGACGTCGGTGAGCGATATAGATTTAATGAGAATGTTGAAACAGATAATGGATTAAAAGCAGTATTCATTAATTCATTAGATGAAATTGCTGTGAAGTTAGTGGAAATCGTTAGGAGTTCTGAGATTGTTCCAAAGATAGTCAAATTCATTACATTGGAAGATATGAACTCGTTATTGGTCAATATGCTCGAAGTCAACTATACGCCAAAGATTTCATTTAACTGTGGCAGAATCAAGCAGTTAGCATTTAAGATCAATGGGGTTGAAGCAATTATTGAAAGCAGTGATAGTCGATCCCCAGACAATATCTCGATTCAATTGGAAGATGTTGAAATATATGAGAATTTCCATAAGGCGAATCAAAAGTTCTTGAACAGCGTATTAGTTAAAAATGTCATGAGTAATTACAATAAGGAGGTGTTAGATTTCGAAGAAGAGTACTCAAGTAGACCAAGTTTCGGGAGAATCGGAGAAGATGAATGCAAGTTATTTAATTGCATTGATGTTAATAAGGCTTACACCAGCATGCTGTACGATCTAATGTATGTTCCAGTATTTGATTATTTTGACAATTATAAGGAATATAATGGAGAAGAAATTGAGGATTTAAATATGTATTTCATTAAGTGTACGGATAGCAGTAGATTATCAGTTATATTATTCGGAAGTACATATACCAGATGTTATGGGATCGTTGTGAAGAAGGCGAGAGAATTGAGGGTTTCTTTTGATATAATTCTCGTTAAAAGACCATCAAATATTGTTGAGGTAAATTACAAGCAATATATCGATGAGCTATATCTGGATGAGAGTATTGAAGTCAAGCATAAGAAACAGATTGTAAATGTAACCACTGGATTAATGGAGAAGAGATATAATAAGGTGAATATATGCAAGATATTCAATAACGAGAATGAGGCACATTACTTTCAAATCAAGTATGGTGGAAGGATTATGTCTTTACTTCGAGAGAATGGAGAGGTATTTTACTTATTTGTATGCAAAAAAGAAAAGAGATTAGTTGAAGGCTTCAGGAGTATCAAAGAATTAATTTATGATAAGATGTCAATCAGGATGAGCTTGTTATATAATGAGGTGGTTACGAAAGGTCTTAGAGTTAGGGGGATTAAAACGGACTGCATTATGGTCGAGGAAGATGTTAATTTAATTGAGGGATTGTTTGAGTTTAACAATGAAATTGGAGGAATTAAACTCGAGAAAGATAAAGTATTGCCCTGTAAGGAATTCGCCAGGAGAGACAATAAATACACGGTGAGAGATAGGGAGGAAATTAACTATATTAAGGTGAATAGCGAGATGGATACAGATGAATTGAATACAATCTTCAGAGAGAATACTAGAGTTCTGGTTAAAGGATTATATCCAGGAGTCGGCAAAACAACTGCGGTCAGAAATTTCGGGGATCAGGATAATAAGATATTATTTGTGACCCCATTTAATAGATTAGCACAAGAATTAAGGAAAGACGGATTTGATGCTGTAACATTATATAGACTGCTGGGATACTTTGGAGGATTTGCTGGAGGAGTTGAGTATAAGAAGAAGAATAGATTCGACGTGCGTGATTACCATTGCATATGTTTTGATGAAGTCGCATTATATTCACCCCATTTACTGAAAAAGATCGATGTATATATGAGAAATCATAGTGATATCAGATTTCTATCAACAGGCGATCTGGATCAATTACAACCATTCGATTTCTGGCCAAATAACATCGGAGATGACATTAGGAGAAGCTATTTGGAAAGCTGTGTCAATTTCGTATTTAGAGAACAAATTGTATTAAAGGAGAATAAGAGATTATTGGAGGAGAATCAGAAGGAAATACTGGCTTCTTTGAAAAAGGATATATTCTCAGAAGATGATATAATATCAACATTAAGGAAATATAATTTCAAATTCAGTAGTGATATAAACGAAACAAATACTCTGGTGAATATCTGCTACTTTAATCATAGAACAGTGGAGGTTAACAGCATTATCCATGAGAAGGTTAAGAGAGGGGATAAAGTGGTGAGAATAGGAGACATTGATTACTGGCCTGGATTGGAGTTAATTTGCAAGAAACATTATAAGCATAAAGGGAAAGGCATTAGATTATTTGTGAACTTTGTCTATAAGTTAGTTGCAATAAATACAGAGATATTTACAATTCGAGATGAGAATGAGAAAGAGAATATAACATTGGATATATGCCATATTGACAAGTTCTCGCTACCATACGCCAATACCTGTCACAGCGTTCAGGGGTTATCAATTAATGGAGATATAACAATTTTCGACATCAACATCCCACATGTTGATAAATTCTTTATCTGGACGGCCTTGACAAGATGTGTTGACTTTGGGAAAGTCACAATATTTATTCACAGTAATAATGAAATAGACATATTAAGGAAAAGCAGAATGAAATTATATTGGGAAGGGAAAATAAATGGATATAAGAGGCAAGATATAATACGGGGAAGAAGTGTGGAGAATTTCATTGATATCAAGTGGCTAATCAATATGATCAATATAAATAAGGTATGCATAGAATGTCGTATGGTATTCGAAACAACTGTAAAGGATGGCATAGTCTCAAGCAATATAACAGTCGACAGGATTAATAACGAGTTAGGACATGTACTAGGTAATTGCAGACTGCTATGCATTGACTGTAATAGAAAAAGAGCAAATCATTATTAAAGACTTATAAGAGAAAGTATAATTATTTTTTTTGAATATGCTGGGAATTAGGAAATCAAAAAAGGAGCCGGTTTATTAGGGTTTTAGCGGAAATATCCGCCATACGGAGGAAATCAAAAAAGGAGCCGGTTTATTAGGGTGGGCGGATTACTTTACTACTTCTGACATCGTCTCACATCGGGAAAAGGGCCAATGACTATAGTCATTGAATGGGTTATTAGTACGGTCATTAGGTGCGTCATTAGGGCTAATGACGAGGGGTCATTAGGGTGCGTCATTCGGAAAAGATGAAGTATGGTCATTGAAACAATGAAGTATGGTCATTGATTTTTTTAATGACGATAGGTCATTGAGTTTAATGACAGTGGGCATGGATCTCTTTTTTAATAATTGGAATGGTACCAAAAATAGGAACGATAAAAATAAAATAAAAATAAAAATAAAAATATAAATAAAATGCATAATATATGATTTATTTTTTCCAAATTCCAAAACTTTAGTTATCATTAACATTTGTTCAACAACGACAACATTTATAGATGATTTTGAGGTTCAAGTTGTATTGATATTGCAATCCGATTAAATAAAAAGAGAAGGAATCAAACTTGAGATCCATTATATTGAATTTAATTGAACTTGGGAAAAAAATCCTCCATTTGACAGTATTTTTGATTTTCAATTTCTTGAGAAAAATATTCTGGCTACAATAACAATCATTCATGCTTCATCGATCCCTAACTGGAGTGAATTCAATCTATTAGAAAAGGTGAATCAGAAAAAAAATAAAGAAAGAAAGAAAGAAAGAAAGAAAGAAAGAAAGAAAGAAAGAAAGAAAGAAAAATAAAAATAAAAATAAAAATACCTTGGAAAAAACAAGAGACAAAGAAGAGGTAACTTTAGATCCAAAAACTTTCTGCTTTGAGGAAGTCTTGGCCTTTTTTGAA
>Ga0209960_1003304_pt1:0-12500 | contig 14216 bp, 17 predicted proteins | sample ThiBiot_500_plan_2_FD_183947 | JGI IMG/M metagenome (GOLD analysis project Ga0209960, IMG submission 183947) | Wastewater bioreactor microbial communities from Cape Town, South Africa - Thiocy_expt_500_plan (SPAdes) | ecosystem: Engineered > Bioreactor > Thiocyanate-remediating >... | reverse complement strand
TCTCAAATTAAATGAAAATAAATAACCCTGGGTCGGTTTCATTTGAACCCTTGCCCGGTTCATAGCAAAAACCAGGGTTGGATTCATTGAATCCGAGACAGGATTCAATTTTTCGTGTTTTCCTTCCTGTGCATCAATTTCAACCCAGTTTTCAACAATTAGGTATTACCCCACCTCAAACAACTCAAATCAAGCATCAGAATTACTTAACTCATCTTTATTATCAAATTACACATATGAATCCTGGGTGAATCCGAGGTTGAATCCGACCCAGGATTTCCAGATTTTTTAGAGTGTTATCATTTAATAATAATTTCACTATTTCAATATGTCCTTGAAAACAAGCAACATAAAAAGGTGTCCAATAAGTATTATTATATTTATTAATATCAACTCTATTATCATTTAATAACAATTTCACAATTTCAATATGTCCATTCTTACAAGCAATATAAAATGGTGTTTGTGAAAAAGGACCTCTCCTATTTGTGTTAATTTGTGAATTTTGAAGTAATTTTTGAACCTCTTCAATTCTTCCATCTTTACAAGCTTCCCAAAGTTTTTCTTCCATTCTATTAATGAATGGTTAATAAATAAGAAAGAAATAAAAAAAAATTATATTTTTGGTTTAAAACTACAAACATTACTTTGTTTTTGTCAATAACTCAATAAGATGAATCTCTTAAAGTTTGAATTGATAGGCCTTGAATTATTTCTAACTATACCTCAATAAAAACTCTTCAAATCCATCAAATTTAACTCCTGAAGTCTATATCTTAAAACTAACTGAAGATATCAAAATATGATCTAAAGAAGTTTGGTAGAAAAAAAATATAAATTTACTTAGATCAAAATTTTTTTAGTATTTTTCATTTATTCATAAATTTTGATAATTTTTTTCTATTCATATATATTTCAAAAATTTAAGTCAGCTTCAGGTATTATATTCAAATCATTTCTTGAATCAATTTTCAGTTTTCAATTTTCAATTATGAAAATCAGAAACGAACAAAATCAAAAAAACAATTTCGCCATTTTTTTTTTCTTTCTGATTTTTCTTCTTTTTGTTCTATATTTTGTTTGTTTTTATTTTCATTTCAATTTATTTTATTTTTTTTTCAGGAGAATTATTTTTTTTTCTCGATCAAAATTTTCAAAAACCGAGTTCGCGAATCACTTATTCTCCGAACGAGATGGAGCACAAAAAAGGGAGAAAAAAAAGGAGACATTTTTTCAAAATATTTTTGCCGCCAAAAAAAGAACAACAAAAAAAAAACACCTCTTTTTAAAAAAAAATTTTTTTTTTTATGCGTGCGAGTGGAGAAAAAAAAAAACCTTTTTCCCACTTTATAATTTGTCATTTATAATTTGTTTTATAAGAAGAAGAAGAAGAACAAACTGGGAACAAAAAAGAGAAGAGGTTGAAGTTTTTTTTTTTTGACGATGGTGTTTGAGTTCCTTGAAGTGTTCGGGAACTACTTCCTTCCACCCCAGAATTTAGAATGTTTAACCTTACTGTCGAGGATACAGAAGGGGGGAGTGGACATAAATTCCCCCGATATTCAGAAAATATTTGTAAGCACTTCATACTATTCTTATTCATTGTTTAAACATTATGATATTAAGTTTATATTTTTGAAGTCCAAAAAAATTATTCATTTCTTGTTTCAGTTTCATATCTAATTTATGAATTTTTGATAGTTGAAATTAAACCTCTAAAAATTTCAAAAAAAAAAAAAAATAGCTAAGACCAGAAAAGTTATCATTAACATTTCGACATCGAACCCTTTGTATCGTCATCATGGTCTCTTCACTCCCTTTTCTCTATTTCATTTTTGCTGAAGGATTACAACCGATTCATGTATCACTTATCATCAAGACATTTTTTAATTTCGCTCTACTTTATTTGTGCAAGTATAATTATGTATCCATCATGAAGACGGGGACAATTTATATTGTTAGTGTTTTTATCTCAAATGTGATTGTTATTGTTTTATCAAATGCAATAGGATTAGTCTTTCTTCGAATATATGTAACGAATTTTCCAATATTAACACTAGGTGCTTTTTATTTTCTTAGAGGGAATAGTGGGTTAATTTTTGCATTTTTCTCAATCTGTGTGACAAGTTATTTCTTTTTCCTTTCTCTTGATCAACCAACAATGGTCACCTTATCAACAAAGGATCATACTGGATTTTTTATCTCTTCAATTGTTCATCAAATTATACCTGTGATCTTGTTTAAACTTTATGAAAATGAATCAATTCATTATCAAAACTTACTCTCAAAATTTTTGGAATCAGCTGAACAAAAAAATATCGCAAAAACAAATTATATCTCTCAAATGTCTCATGATTTAAGAACTCCACTTCATGGGTTTTTATCTATTGCTGAATTAATGAAGAAATCAAATTTAAATGAAGAACAATTATCATATCTAAGAGCAATGGATTCTTGTGGAAATTTAATTTTAGATATTGTGATGAAAATTTTGGATCTTTCAAAAATTGAAGCAGGAAAATTTGAACCAACTTTTGAAAAATTTTCTTTATTTTCAATTGTTCAAGAGACATTTGATTCTTTATCAACTTTAGCTGATTCTAAATCTAATCAATTTTTAATTCATTTTCAATTAAATCCTATTGGTTTTACAGTTCTTGGAGATAGAACACATTTTCGTGAAATTCTTGTTAATGTGAGATTTTTCTTTTTTTTATTTGCTTTTATTTCTTTTATTTTTATTTTTATTTTTATTTTTATTTTCTTTTACTTGATTTTTATTTTTACTTTATTTCATTATTTCTTTTTTATTATTTATTTTCAGTTTCATTTTTCGGATCTCTTCTTTGTACCATTTTTTAATTATAAATTTTCTTTCTATTTTTTTTTTTTTCTTTTTTTTTTAAATTTAGCTCATTGGAAATGCATTGAAATTTACAGAAAATGGAAAAGTTCAAATTCAAATAGCAATATTAAATAAAACTCAAAAATTTAGAAGTCAAAAATCAAAAAATCAACAATTTTATAGATTTGAAATTCAAGATTCAGGAATTGGAATATCTGAGAATCATTTACCAACCCTTTTTGAGAAATTTACTCAAACAAATTCAACACAAAAACAAAGAGATGGAAGTGGATTAGGATTATCAATAACAAAAACTTTCACTGAAGCTTTAGGTGGCACCATTTCTGTTGAAAGTCATGTTAACAAAGGAACCAAATTTTTAGTTGATCTTCCTTTTGAATCTATTCATGATAACTCTTTTGAGACTCTCTATAGACTCCCAAATGTTCATTCAAGAACAAGTTCACTTCATAATTCTAGATTTGGAGTTTATTCAAGGAGTGATTTTGGACCTATTTTAGCGGATTACTTTTCAGTCTGGAAACTAAATCATAAATATATTCGAAGTGTTATTCAATGCCTTGATTGTGATGTTCTTTTTATTGACTCAGATTTTAATTTCTTGGAAGAGTTGATCAACTATACCAAATCTTCAAAACAATCAATAGACTATACCGTCATTTTTTTAACTTCACTTTCAAGCTATTCTGAAATTAAAGCTCAACTTGGTTCTCTTCTCAATGAAGATGAACTTCAGAAAGTCGTCACATTAACTCACCCTCTTGGTCCTTTAAAAATTAAAGATGCTCTTATTTCCCTCTTTCAAAATCAACAACAACAATATCAGCAGCAGCAATATCAACAACAACAGCAACAACAACAATCATTTCCTTATGGTCAATTTGAATCTACTCAAAAATTTGAACAAAATAATCGTCTCACAACTCAAACTTCAAATCTTCAAAAATTCAAGGAAATAGTCATAGTTGTAGAAGATAATGAAGTCAATCAAATGATCATGAAAAAAATATTAGAAAATGCTCGAGTTGATTATTTTATTACTTCCTCTGGTGAAGAAGCCGTTACTTTTTTTCAAAATTCAAGATCCAATATTCCATTAATATTCATGGATATAGAAGTGAATGGTTGTTACACAGGACTAGAAGCAGCATCATTAATAAGAAATCAAGAATCAAAAAGAAACTCTTCCAATAGAGCACATATTATTTGTATGAGTGGAAGAATCTTTGGAAATGAAGAAGAGCGTGCAAAAGATCATGGATGTGATGAATTTTTACTTAAGCCTGTTAGTCCTCAAAAAATTTCTGATATTCTAAGAAAATATTTAATTCTTCGATCCTAAGAAATAAAACTTGTATTTATTTATTTATTATAATTCATTCAATAACAATATTTATTTACAATTACAATTCTTTAATTTATTTCACTAAAAATTTTTGATCACTAAGATAGTTGATTTTGTAAGTTTTTGAAATATTGATCCAAAAGAAAAACTCCTCCAAGTTGACATCCAGGAAAATTATCTTCATGTTGTTGAGAAAATTGAATGAGGTTATCTTTTTTGATGAAAATAATATTTGAGGATTCATATTGTTCAGGTGCTTGATCTAATGAATAATAATGCTCAATTTCAGACTTTGTTAGATTCGTTTTAATATAAAAAACTGATGTTGCACGAAAGTTTTTAGTTCGATTCACAATTCCAAGGAATTTAGGTTCAGAAAGGTGTTTTTTTGGAATATTGATTTCATCAACTACCTTTTTTTTTTTGTTAATTATTATTATTGAGATTATTTATTTATTTAAAAAAATATTGAAAAAGTTTCAAAAATAATTAAAAAAAAAAAAACCTCTGCAACTGATGAATCAAAAAGTTCATTTCTAATTGCTTCAAGATTATGAGCTACAATTTAAAGAAAGAATTAACTTGTAAGTTTCACGATTGAAAAAAAAAAAAAATAAAAAAGAAAAAAACAATTCACAATTCTCTTTCATTTGTCTAAAATCTTTAAGATTATGAATTATTCCAGCTTTTAAAGGTTCAGGATGTCCTCCAGGAAATGAGTATAAACCAGGATTTTCTGAAACTAACAAAGATCTTTGAATTCCCACGATATAACCATCTTCTGTTTCAACCATAGAAGTACATCCTAAAGGATTTGCAAACTCATGAGGGCTCATTGCCTTTAAAATTTCATGTTCCATACTCATATTTGTTCCAAGAAAATGTTTATAATCTGTTAATCCAAGTTGAATTGTAAATGATTCTTTTTTTATTTTTTACATTAGATTTTTTTTAATTGAATTGAATAATGATTTCTCTAAAAAAAATTTGATACCTTGAAAACATTGAAATAATTTAAACTTAGTTCCATTAAAAATCTTTGGATTTTCAATCTTCTTTTGATTCCAATTACTTTCAATAAATTCAGAGATATCTGGTGAATCAATTCTAATTTTTTTTTTTTTCAAAATTCTGATTTTTTTTTTTTTAAAAAAAAAAAGAAAAGAAAATTTAAAAGAAAAGAAATAATCAAGAATAAAGAATAAAGAATACATCAACGAAGCATCTATTTGAATAAACTCAACATTGAGATTTTCTCTTTCAATCCCTTTTGAACAATCAAGCAATACTTGGTAGTGAGAAGACATCACCCAAAGCTGAGCCCCTATCTCTAATTTTTTTTTTTCTAAAAGGAAATCAATCGACCCTGTTCTCTTTACAACTTCTTCTTCAATAACTCAAGTGCACCAATATTCAACATTAATTAATGTTTACTTTCAAAAGATGTTTCTATCATTTTAGAGGATGTATACAAGGTGTCCCCCAAATTAACAAGACATTAACGACTTTCACTTATCCCCCTCTTACTTCTTCAACATCGACGACTTTGACTTTGACTTCAAGTTCAACTTCAGATGTTCAAGATGGGAAACCTCCTCATTCTCATCAAGTGTTTGGTGTAATTGCTGGAGAAGATTGTGCTGTATTTAATAGAAAGTGGCTCATTGTTGCTGATGGAGTTGGAGGCTTCTCAAAACTTACTCAACAGAAAATGATTTATGCAACTTCATTATCAACACAAATTGCTAATTTACTAGGTAATTCATTCATTCATTTTATTTTATTTTATTTTATATCTCATTATATATTTTATGATATACTTTGATTCTTTTCAAAAAATATATTGAAAAAAAAATCATTATTAATATTAGTTCAACACTTTTCAATCACTAATTCTGGCTCAAATAATCCTTATGTTACTTTTCAAAAGAAATTAAGTGATACAGAGGTTAATCCAAAAGAAATTATTCAACAAGCTTATGATGTTGTTCAAAGAGATCAAGTAAAAGGTGGAACAACAATTTTACTTGGTGTTCTAGGTGAGAAAAAGTTAAAAATTGCAAGTTTAGGAGATTGTGGATTATTAATTTTAAGGAATAAAAAAGTTGTTTTCAAGACAAAAGAACAACATCATTCATTCAATTTCCCTTTTCAACTTGGTTTGACGACGAGAAGTCTTCCAGAAGAAGCATTACCTTATGATGTTGACATTCAAGAGGATGATATTATTCTTGCAGGTTCTGATGGATTCTTTGATAACCTCTTTGAAGATCAAATTTTGGAGATTATAGAAGAGTTTATTGGAAACAAGAAACTTTCAGAGTTAGACCCATCAGACCTTTGTAGAAAACTGTTAAAAGAGGCAAGCTATGTAGCAAGAAATACAACTATTTCATCACCTTTTGAAGCAATTGCTGTTCAACATGGAATTGAATTCAAAGGTGGTAAAATGGATGATATTTCATTGATAGTTGCATTTGTTGAAAGTTCTTAAAGCAAATTTCTATAACCCTTCCCAATTTTTGAAAAAAAAAATGTACTTTTTAATTTTGGTGTTCAAAAATGAACATCAAAAAATTCAAATAGAAGAAACTTTATTAATTGTTTTCCCTTTTTTCTTTTTTTTTCTTTTATCAAATGGAAGAAAAAAAAAAAAAAAAAATGAACAATTTGAATAAATAAATATCTTTAATGTCTTTATATTGGAAGGTGAATTGTGAATTGTTAAATATTAATATACAGTATCTATTTATAATTCCTTTGTTAGATCATTTGATGAGCATTCTTTGAGGGAGTGCTATTATTTTCATCAATTTCTAACAAAAGTCGAAATTCTTGAAAGAATGAGGACATTATTAAAATCGGAAATAAAGTAAAGGGAACAAGAAATAAAAGTGCAGGTTGAGCATGTTCAAATTGAATTGAAGCAAGAATAGTAATAAATAATCCAAATGCATATCCAGCAAGTCCAATTCTTAATTAAAAGTTATTTTTTTTTTAATTATAAGAAATATGTAAAAGTGAATTCATAAAAAAAAAAATACCGATAATATAAGAAAGATCTTGAAAGTGGTAAACGATAAAGAAATGATAATAACAATCCAGGAATTGCAATATCTCCTAATCCTAACATATTCATAACTCTACCATCAAAACTCGGAATCATAATTTTTGATGGAATTCCAAGATGAGAGACAAAAGAAATGAAACCTATGTTTAAAGAATTTGAAATATTTGCAACAGGATTTCCAGATGTTTTTTGAGCAACAGCAATCATTACATTTTCTCCAAAAAGACTTTTTGAGTAAAATACCTTTAAATTTAATTAATGAATTTGATTGAATATTGAATTAGATATCAGAAATCGATAACTAATAATGAATTAATTAATAAAAATTACCCAAAATATATCATACAAAAATAAACAAACTAGGAGAAGACAAGCAACTTTGATGTTTTTTATCTTGACAAGACTTAAACCGAGAATACAAATTGATATTCCAATTACATTATTAATTATCCAATGTCCTGTAATAACCCATAAAAACTAGGGGAAAAAAAGAAATTCATAAATTAGATTAGGGAAGAAAATCAATAAATCAGATGAAGAGAAATAAAAATTAAATAAATTAAATCAATTTGAACCAAAAGTATGACACTGAAAGGAACAGAAACAATTAAATGACTTGTTACAAAACCACAAAGAGGTATATAAGTTAAATGAGGACGATGGAAAGATTCCATAATTTTTATGGAAAGGGGTGATACAACGTATACAAGTGCAATTGAAGATGAAATGATGGTGCTGTTGAATTTTTTTTTTTTTTTTTTTTTTTTTTTTTTTTTTTTTAAAAAAAAAAAAAAAAAAAAAAAAAAAAAAAAAAAAAAAAAAAAAAAACCTTAAGATTAAAATCCAAGCAAAATATTCAAAAAAATAAAACAAAAAAAGTAAAGCACAACTTGCAATTAAACATGATAAAAGAGCTTCTTTATTTTCAAGGGTAATTCCTGGTGTTCCTGGCTATTTTTTATTTAGATTTTTTTTTTTTTAAAAAATTTGATGAATTGATTTTTTCAACTCAAATTAATTGATTGAACAATTTTATCATTTTTTTTTTTTTGGGTTTTTTTCACAAAACTGTTATATATCCCCAAAATAATCTTCATAAAAATTCCAACAAATAAGGATGACAAAGGAAAAAAAAATCTCCATTAACTCAACATCCAACTTTTTTTTCCTATTTCCAATTCAACTTTTTTTTTTTCAAATATCAATAAAATAAAATAAAAAAACAGAACATAGTATAATTGAACTTTAACAATTCTTAAACAATTGTTTCAAAACTAAAAAAATTGAATTTAATTTTTTTAAAAAAAAATAAAAAAGATGGAAAATTAATTCTCCAAAAAAAAAAAAAAAAAAAAAAAATCATTTCCTCCACTTTTCTGGGTTTTTTTCTTTCAAACACAAAACAATGAGAGAAATTTCAGAAGTCAAGGAAAAAAAAATGCAAGTATAAGCTTTTAAAGAAAATGAAAGAAACCTCATTGTCAAGTCTGAAAAAGTTCTCTGAGTCCTTTGAGCGGACACTTGCGATGTGCATTGTGGCTGTTGCAAGCATCACCACTCCAATCAAGTCAACCCCCGCCATTTTTTATTTTTTATTTTCCTTTTGATTTTCTTTTTTTTTTCAATCATAGAACTTCTTCACATAGATGATCTGGTATTAGTTATTCGTTTCTCTATAAGAGAAGAGCTAAATGCTATTCTTTTTGGACAATATTGTAGTGCATGAGAGTTGAAAATTTCAATCCATTCTGAGTGGAATACTTGGAGGTTTTGCGGAGAGATCGGCAAGGAAATCTTTTCAAAAGAGCAGTTCTCTTCTTTCCTTAAGTTTTGTCTTGCTTCGAGTGCCTTATGCTTTTTGGAGAGATTTCATGTTCTTTTGCCTCTTCTCTTCTCTCTTCTGTGAAGTTTTTGTCAACATGTATTTTATGGACTTGGACAACGATCGAGGATGTAGTGTCAAAGACTAAGCAGATTTTCCTGGATTGGGAACACAACAGTAACATCAATGGCTATAGGGTTAAAATTCTGAAAGTTAGGTACATATATTAGCTGGTCAGATTTTGTTCCATCTAAATAATTATACTCCAGTTTTGGTTCGAGGCCAACATCATTTATAAGCTTCATGAGAAAATTCCTAACTACGTTGTGTCTTCTAACTCTGTCACTCTTCCTCGGACATAGTAGACAATGGTAACCTAGTTTATCTATTGGCTTATTGATGAGGAGCTTTTTTTTGTGTGCTGGAGTACTTTCTTTTTGCCAAAAACCCTTTCAACTATGACTCGATTCTTGTTTACTTGCCTATTTGGTTAGGAGATCATGGTGCACCTTTTTATCTTGCTTGTCAAAATGGACATATTGAAGTTGTGAAGTTATTATTAAATGATCAAAGCTAATATTAATAAAGAAATAAAGAATGGTCAAACACCTTTTTGTATTGCTTGTTATTCAGGACATATTGAAATAGTGGAATTATTATTAAATGATCAAAGAGTTGATGTCAATAAAGGAAAAAATACATTTGGTATGACCCTTGTATATTGCTGGAAGAAAATTTCTCAAATCTTTAACAACTTATTATGATGAAACTGAAGATATTTAAATCAAAAGTAGATATCATAGGAATACTATTAAGTTTAATGGACATATTTCAAACAAGGAAATTATTATATTGCGATTTTTCCTTTAAAGATGCCATTGAGTTGATGAAACTAATTGTCCTCTAATTCTCAAAATTTTGTCACCATCAGTCAGTCAGAAGATTTGGAGTTTTCAAAGCTTGTTTCCTTTTATGTCCTCTTGAATTTGAGAAGTCAAAAAGTTTCCAAAACTCCAAATTAAAGCCCTTGGAAGTTTGGCAAGAAATGAAGCAAAAAATTTCTTTCAAATGGAATAAAGTTATTTAATCTTTTTTCTTCTTCTTGTTGTTCATCTTGAATCATGATAGGAAAAAAGCAGTTTTGATGAGTTTCAAAAAAAAAACTCTAAAAACAAATCAACTCATCGATTTTACTTGTATACAAAAACATCACAATGAAATCAACTACAACAAACAATAGTAAACACTTTTACATAAATTCAATTCGAATTTCAAGTTTTTAACGGTTTTCTCAAAAAAAAAAAAAAAAAAAAAAAACCGTTAAAATTTCAAAAAAAAAAACGATTTTTTTTTTTTTCAAAAAAACTTTTTTAGAAAATCTTTTTTCAATCAATCACTCCAAATAACATTCAATATTATACTATAACCTATTTGTAACAAATAAACAATAATGACAACAAACGAACATGATAATATGAGTGAAGCTGTTGGTTCAGGCTCAGGTTCTGGAGCTCCAACTGGGGATGCACTTCCTCAATTGACTGAAGGATTCTTCAAAGCAATTAATGAAAAGTTTGATCCTGGTAACTTTTCTTTTATATTTTACAATTTTATTTTAACTGCAACTTATCTATAATTTTATTTTAAAATAATAATAAAATAATTATTAGCTGAACCTCAAACTGGTGTTGTGCAAATTACTTCAATGAAACAATTTGATTCAGAAAGAGGAACCCGTTATCGGTAATTCATTTATTTCTTTATTTTCTTGACTTATATTCTTTATATTTCATTATTTCTTTTTATTATGACTTTATAACCTTCTAATGAAACAATGAAATATATAGTGTTACAGTTTCTGATGGAAAAAATGTTCAAAGAGGGATGCTTTCTTCTCAATTAAATGCCATGGTTGATTCAAATGAACTCCTCACTTATACCGTCTTTGCTTTGAAGAGATATACTTTAAATAACATTAATGATTCAAAGTAATATTTCATCTTTTGCTTTTTCTTTGTTTGAGTCTTTAATTAATTAAGTATTTTTCTTTTTGTTATTATAGACTCTTAATGGTTCTTGATATCGATATTATCTCAAATACAATCACAGAACAAATTGGAAATCCCGTTCCTCTTTCAGATGACCAAGATGCAAAGCCTACCTCTTCCTCTTCTTCAGGCCCATCAAATAACTCAAATAACTCAAATAACTCATCTCCTATTTCACCCACAAAACTTAGTCCAACAAAGAACGCTTCCCTTTCTCCAACTAAACTTCGTCAACCAAACTTTGCTCCAATTTTTGATCAACGTCCACCAGAAGTTTTTCCAATTATCTCTTTAAATCCTTATCAATCAAGGTTTTTTCATTATTTTATTTTTTTATTTTATTGTTATTTATTTTAATTAATCATTTATTTTATTCTAGATGGTCCATTAAAGCAAGAGTTACTAATAAATCTGAAATTCGTCATTGGAATAATGCTCGTGGAGAAGGAAAACTTTTTAGTGTCGATTTAATTGATGAATCTGTAATTTTTTTTTCAATTATAAATTATAATAATTTCAACTAACAATATACTTTCAATCAATTAGAGCGAAATTAAAGCAACTGCTTTTAATGAAATTGTTGATAAATTTTATGATAAACTTGAAGTTGGAAAGGTAATAACATCAAATTATTATTATTATTTTATTTTTTAAAAGATAACAAAAGATTGATTCTTTCTTCTTTCTTTTTAGATTTATGTCATTTCAAAAGGACAAGTAAAAACTGCTAAAAAACAATTTACATCTATCAAAAATGATTACGAAATTACTTTAGACCAAAGCACCACAATTGAACCTGTAATTTTTTTTTCTTTGATTATGAAACTTTTTTTTTTCTTTTTCTTTTTTAACGTTAATCAAACTATTTAGGCTCAAGATCAATCAATTGAACTTCCTACAGTTCATTATTCATTTGTAACCCTTGATAAACTTCCTGAATATCCAAAAGATACAGTCATTGGTTCCTATTTTTTTTTTACTCAATTTATTTTTGAAAAAACAATCATTAACATTCATTTTCAATAGACATTATTGCAGTTGTAAAAGAAACCGGTGATTCAACAATGTTATCGACTCGTTATCAAAAAGAGGTTTCTTATTTTGTTCTTTCCCTATGAGATTCATTTTTAATCAATAAAATAATTTCTTTAGCTTGCTAAAAGAGATTTGACTGTTGTTGATACAAGTTTAAAATCTATAAAATTGACAATTTGGGGTAACATGGCTGAAACATTTGATGGTTCAAATAATCCTATTATTGTTGCTAAAGGAGTAAGAATTTCAGATTATGGAGGTTAGTTTTTCTTTCTTTCTTGATTTCTTGATTTATTTAACCAAGTAAAAAAAAA
>Ga0209960_1003302_pt1 | contig 14223 bp, 15 predicted proteins | sample ThiBiot_500_plan_2_FD_183947 | JGI IMG/M metagenome (GOLD analysis project Ga0209960, IMG submission 183947) | Wastewater bioreactor microbial communities from Cape Town, South Africa - Thiocy_expt_500_plan (SPAdes) | ecosystem: Engineered > Bioreactor > Thiocyanate-remediating >... | reverse complement strand
AACAAAAAAGCGCGAAAAAAAAAGCAACTCATCTCTCATCACATCACAACTTCACTTATAATTTCAAATCAAATCAAATCAAATCAAATCAAATCAAAAATGGAAATGGAACATGAAAGTCCTGTTCAACAAGAAGAAGAAATTGAAATTGGGCCAATGTCAATTCAAAAACTTGAGGTTTTTTTTTTTTTTTTTTTTTTTTTTTTTTTTTTTTGAAAAAAAAATTATCAATTTCATGAAAATTTTAATCAATTTCTTATAATTTCTCTTATATAATTTTACTTACTTTAATTTTTTTTTTTCTTATTCTTTAGGCTCATGGAATCAGCGCTCTTGATATTAAAAGGTTAATTGAAGCTGGTTTTCATACTGTTGAAGCTGTTGCATATACTCCAAGAAAAGCCCTCCAACAAATTAAAGGAATTAGTGAAGCAAAATGTGATAAGATTTTAACTGAGGCCTCAAAGTTAGTTCCTATGGGTTTCACCACTGCAACTGAGTTTCATCAAAGAAGAAGTGAAATTATCATGATTACAACTGGTTCAAAAGATTTAGATAAACTTCTTGGAGGAGGAATTGAGACTGGTTCTATTACTGAGATTTTTGGAGAGTTTAGAACTGGAAAGACTCAACTTTGTCATACTCTTGCTGTTACTTGTCAACTTCCAATTGCTCAAGGTGGAGGTGAAGGAAAATGTATGTATATTGATACTGAAGGAACTTTCCGTCCTGAAAGACTTTTAGCTGTTGCTGAGAGATTTGGTTTAAATGGTGAAGAGGTCTTAGATAATGTTGCTTTTGCTCGTGCTTATAATACTGATCATCAATCTTCATTATTAATTCAAGCTTCTGCTATGATGTCTGAATCTCGTTATTCATTATTAGTTGTTGATTCTTCTACTTCATTATATAGAACAGATTATAGTGGAAGAGGAGAGTTATCAGCTCGTCAAATGCATTTAGCAAGATTTCTTAGAACACTTTTACGTTTAGCTGATGAATTTGGAGTTGCTGTAGTTATGACAAATCAAGTTGTTGCTCAAGTTGATGGTGCTGCTTCAATGTTTAATGCTGATCCTAAAAAACCAATTGGAGGAAATATTATTGCTCATGCTTCAACCACTCGATTATATCTTAGAAAAGGTCAAAAAGAAAATCGTATCTGTAAAATTTATGATTCACCTTGTTTACCAGAATCTGAAGCTATGTTTTCAATTGCTCATGAAGGTATTTCAGATGCTAAAGAAAACTAAAACTCGAACATGAAGAATTATCCAAAAAATTTAAACAAACAATTTTTTGCAACATATTTTTTGTATCTTTGTTTTTTTTTTTCTTTTAATTTTGTAAAATAAAAATAAATTTTCTCCATATCAAAACTTTTTTATTTTTTATTTTTTATTTTTTATTTTTTATTTTTTTATTTTTTGGTTTTTGAAAAAAAAGAAGTCTAAAATTCTACTTTTTTTTTTTTTTATGAAGCAGAAGAATAAAATCTCAATTTTGTTAACCATTCTTCTCTTTCTTCTTCACTTGAAGCTTGAAGAAAATAATATCTTGTTGCATCCAAAGAGATTTCAAAAGTGAATGATTTTTTTGTTTTTTCATCAGCTTCATCAACAACACAAATTGCGAGAGGAATGGAGCCCAGCAACAATCCTTTGGTCTAAAAAATAATTATAATTGAAATCAATTTGAGATGAATTTTTTTAATTTTCTAAAAAAAATTATTTTTGAATAAGATAATAATAATAATACCTCTCTTGATTTTGAATAAAATAATGTTCTCCCACGAAGCATAAACCATCTTTTTCTCCAATCATTAATTACATTATGACCTTGTTTCATTAAATATCCTTCCATTTCATTTGGTTCATCAATATCTGTGCTAGGTTCTTTAGAATGTTCTCTTCTTTCTCTAGTTTCTTGATTTCCAATAGTAATTCCTAGAAAATGTTTTTTTTTTTTTCAAAAATGATAAGAACTAACGAAACTAAACTAAAATCCAAAAATAACAAAAAATTATTCAAAAAAAAAAAAAATATTTACCTGAAATAAATTCAAAAGCATCAATCCAATCTTCAAAATCTTCTTGACTTTCAGCTGTAATATCATAAACTTTAGAACCTGAAATGATTTTGAATCGATTTGGTTTATGTGCTTTAGATTTATTCAAAATTTGACATCCTTCTAAATTGATGACAGCTTTATATGTAGTTTCCTTTTTTTTTTTTTTTTGTTAATAAGATGACTTTTTTTTTAAAAAAAACAACTTCAAATAGAAAATATTGATCAGTACCTTATGTGATTGATAGTAATACAATAACTTATCTTTAAGGACAAACCATCTTTTCCGATAATTTTTTGTTGATTTTCCTTTTTTTAATAAATATCCTGTTTTATCCCCAATAATTGTATCATTGTTTTTTGCAGTTTGTGCATTTTGTTTTTCTCCTTCTCCTTCTCCTACACCTACTCCTAAATTTACATCTTCTTCATCAGATCCTTCAGATTCTTCTTCAATTGTTTCACCATCAATTTCATTTTGAATATTTCTTAAAATTCTTAACCAATGTTGTAATTCCTATACAAAGGGAAGAATTTTGATTTTTATTTTCAAACAAAAAACTTCTAAATTTTAATGGAAAAAAAAAAAAACAAAAAAAAACATTTGAATTTTCTGCTTGTAAAGAATAAACTCTTTGCTCAAGACTAATAAAAAAGTCAAGGGCATTTGATTGCCTTTTTTTTGACTCATTTTCTCCAAAATCAAAAACTTGTGAAAGTTCTATACTTCCAGCAGGGGTATCATCCTAATTATTATTTTTTTCAAAGATAAGAAGAAAAAAAGAAAAAAAAATAGAAATAGAAGAATTTCTTCAAGAAATTGAAATTGAAATTCAAATTTAAAAGAAAATATTACAGATTTCTTTTTATAATAAAATAAGGTAAAGTTTCTTAATACAAACCATCTTAATTTCCAAGATGTATTATGAAGTCCTCTTTTATATAACCAACCTTCTGCATAATGATGATTTGACTTGAGATAAAAAAATAAAAGAAAAAATAAAAGTCAATGTCAATTTACGAAACCTTAAATAATCAATAAATAAATAAATCAAAGTTACTCTATTCAAAATTGGCTCCTTTTTAAACTGTAAATCAATAACTTCCTATTTAATTTAATTTAATTTAATTTAGAATTGAATTTAAATTTAAATTTAATCCTCTCGGTTCAATTTTTATAAAATCAATTAAATATTACCTCATTTCCTAACTCATAAGATTGAACTGTTCTTGAATTTTCTAACCAGATTTTCTATATTATTTATTTATTTATTTATTTATTTATTTTGTTTTATAATAATTGAAGATTGATGCAAATCTCCTTATTTCAATTCAATTTCAAAAAACATCTAATCGAGCAAATTGATGAAAATAAATAAATAAATGAGTAAATAAAAAAGAAACCTTTGAAGGAATATAAAGACCAAACGTTTCTTGAATTACATTTAGATCTTTCTCAAATCCACAAGAGCATTTAACCACAGCTTTTGATAACAACTGAATTACTGGTGAAGTTGGAAGGATTCGAATACTTCTAACCCAATCCTTAGCTACATAGCGAACTCTAACTAAACGTTCACTTGGTCCCTCTTCCATCCTTCCCTTTTAATGTTTCCAATATATAGACTTCAATAGCTAGACTTATTATGGAATTATATTTCTTGATATCTCTTTTCTCTATAAGCAAAGAAGCAAGCAAAAGCTACACCTATTTAATTGAAAATTAATTAATTAATTGAAATGAATATATAATGAATACTATTGAGAATCAGAAAAGTAGGTTTGTTATAACTTATAATGATTATATTCTGACTTTTACAAGTTAGTTTGTTTGTAAATAAATTCATTATGCGTTTCAAAAATCAAAAAGATCTTTCATTAAAAAAACTCAAATTATCCAATCCATAACTATAAACTCAATAGATCAGTTCCAACTCTGCTTTGTAGTTGTCCTTTTAATAATATTTCAATTAACATGTTAGAAGCGTATTATAAGATATAAGATTGATAAATGATTGAATCAGAATCAAATAATCAAACAACCTTCACTTCACTTCTCAAGATTATTGAAAATGATTTTCTGCTGATTTTTTTCTAATTGATTTGCTGTAGCATTGAACTTTGAATTAGAATCATATGTAGATTATATTATAACTTCTCTATAAACTAAGGGATAGATCTATTTGTCTCTTTATAAAGTTTAAGTTCAGTCATTGACTTGGCTTTTAGTTAGTATAATTAATTGTGAAGTATTAATGAAAGGTACTGGTGTGATGTTCGCTTATTTGATCAAGGCGAGGAGTGAATCAATGGAATAGAACCACAATTTCACAACTTTGCAATTTTACAATATTTTAGAACTAACTTAAATTTAAATTCATTTAGATTGATTTGCTAGAATTGAATTGAATTGAATAGTTGTGTGTTTTGTTATCAGCATTAGAGGACAACTAGAACATCAAATTCCATTCCAGTAACAAATATTTTTTTTTTGCAGGGAGTTAGTTGTTGGTCAAAGTCTATTCAATATAATTGTAAGCTATTTTCTGTTTCATAATTGCAATATGATTCATTGATTCAATTTTTTTTTTTTCCCTTTTCTTTTACATTCAAAATTTACATGAACTCAATGAAATTTTAAAAAATTAGATCGCTCAATTACAATGATTCAGGTTAATCTCTTTTGGAGTTTTGCAATTGGATCTAGTTTTGCTGCGTAAGTATTTATAATGATTTCATTTTATTTTTTGACATTATTTCTTGAAGTTATTAGAATTAATAATTTCGAATTAAAATCTTTCTTTTTTTTTTGAAAAAACTAAACCATTGATTTTGATCTATTTAGATTCGCAGGGAGATTACTCCAACATGAACATCCTTTCTATAATCAATATTTTATGTATACAATTATTTTTCTAAGTTTAATATTCTCTCCATCAGGAATTTACTTACTCTGGGCATTCCCAGGTACTTTCAATTTCAATTCAAATTACTTGCGAACAAATTTTTTTGTTTTACGTAAAAGAAGCAATCAAAATTTATTCATCAAAATCAATATAAGGTTGGGAAAGTATGCACTATTTCAAATCGAAAGAAGATATTGATCCAATTCTTCCTCTTGTATTCTCATTCACAAACATTTTCTCTGGAGTGCTTGGATTTTTATACTCTCAATCATTCATATATCAAGATGATTTATTAGAAGCTCACTCTGTTTGGGTTCGTGCTTATGGAATAATGATGGGAGTTTTAGGTTTCGGTTACTCAAGGTTCTTATATCCGGGAAATGATTGGAGTGTTGACAAAAATTCTTCAATTGGAGACTTTCTCTCCTCGGATGTCTTTTTTGCATTACTTGCAATGAGTTTTGTATTTCTTCCTTTGCTATCTAGACCTCAACTTAAATGGTAATTACGACTTTTTATAACAAAAGTTGAACAAAAAAAAAAAAAAATGGAAAAATAAAGGTTTTGGAAAAATGGAAATGGATTTCAAGACCAAGCTAAAATTTGGAGTCATATTACTCATGTTTGGATTTCAAATCTTGGGATTGGAACAGTTTGTTATTCAATATTTATATTTCTAGTTTGTGATGATCAATCTCGAAAGTAATTTTTCTTCTTTCTTTTCTTTCATTTTCTTTCTTTTGACTTTTCATTTCATTTTCTAATTTTAAATTAGTTACTTCCGTGATGGTGCCTTTGGGTACTTTGCACCATTAGTAGGATTTCTTGTTGCTCAAATGTTTTTTTTGTTTTTAATTTCACTTTTTCTTCTTGTTCCTCATTCATCAAAGCAAAAGAATCAATAAAACTGAAAATGGTTATTTTACTTTTCTTGAAAAGTTTTTGCAATGAGCCAAATTTTGAAATTGAGGTTAACTATTTATTTCAGTCCTTGTTGAGTTGAATTTGAAGATTGATTATTTTGTTGCTTTATACAATATAACTACATTTTGATGTCCACACTTTTGGTAATCAATAAATTGAAATTTTATGTTCATCACTACAAACAATGATATTTTGTGTTTTTGGATCAATGGTGAGATCTGTTGGATAATTAACTTTGAATTGTGTGATATATTCTCCTTCTGAATTAAATATTTGAATTCTATTGTTATCATAATCACAAACAAGAATATTGTCATTTTGATCAACACATACTCCATATGCATTCCCAAATTGACCATTTCCATCTCCAAAAGATCCAAATCTTGAAATAAAGTTCCCTTCTGAATCAAATATTTGAATTCGATGGTTATTTGTCTCACTCACAATAATATTTCCTTTTGAGCTAATTGTTATTCCAATTGGATAATTAAATTGGCCATTTCCATTTCCTTCTAATCCAAATTTTGAAATAAATGTTCCTTCTGAATCAAATATTTGAATTCTATTATTGTCACCATCACAAACATAAATATTGTCATTCAAATCAACACATATTCCTCTTGGATTATTAAATTGACCATTTCCATTTCCTTCTAATCCAAATCTTGAAATAAAATTTCCTTCTGAATCAAATATTTGAATTCTATTATTAAATGAATCACAGACAATAATATTTCCTTTTGAATTAATTGCTATTCCAAATGGATAATGAAATTGTCCATTTTCATTTCCTTGAGACCCAAATGATGAAATAAATTTTCCTTCTGAATCAAATATTTGAATTCGAGAATTAAATGAATCACAAACAATAATATTTCCATTTGAATTAATTGTTATTCCACTTGGGCCATCAAATTCTGCATTTTCATTTCCTTTTGATCCAAATGTTGATTTTGGTTCATTTATTTCACTATAATTTCTTTGTTTCAATTTTGAAAATACTTCAATTTGAAAAGGTGAAGAATTGATATCAATTCCATTATATAAAACAAATATTATATATTCTCCTTCATCATTCAATTTCATCTTCACTTCATATCTTCCATTTTTTAAATCTTTAATTTTCCATTCATTGTTTCTATTATTTAATTTTGATTCTCCTTCAATTTTAATATCAAATTTATTTACATTTCCACCTTTTCTCATTTGATTTCCTTCTTTTGAATAACTAATTATTTCAAATTTAAATTCTTTGTTTTCATAAATTATTGGTTTATCGTTTCTTAAAATTAAACATTTATCTGTTGAAATTTCATTTGGATCAACAATTCCAATATTTGAAATACTTGAATAAATTGATTTTTCTTCTTTTTTATTCATAAAAAATTCAATAAATGGATTATGACATGGTTCAATTTTCCAATTGTTATTATTTGATAAATAATCCAATCTTGAATGATATAAATTCTTCATTGATAATAATTTCAAATTATCATTTTTATTATTGTTATTGTTATTATTTGATAAAGAAAGAGAATGTTGAATCATTTGACAAGATCCAATAATACTTTCAATTCCAAATTTCAATTCTTCTTTTTGAAGTTCCAATTCTTTCTTTTTATATTTCTCAATTTCCTCTAATTTATTTAATAATTCTTGTTCTTTTTCTTCCAATTTATTTCTAATCTTATTGAAAAATTCATGAATTTGAGTTTGAGTTGTTGTTGAATTGATTTCAAGTTCTTTAATCACCTCTTCACATTTATTTATTCCTTCTTTCAATTCTTTCTCTTTTGGCCTCACCTTGTTTATTTTTTGAATTAATTCAAATATCAAAAAAAAGGAAAATAAAACAAAAGGAAAAACAAATAAAAGAAAAGAAAATGATTAATAAAAACCAACCTGATTAATTGAATCAATTAATGATTGTTTTTCAAATTCCAAAACACTTGAGAGAGTTGAAATTTTATGAGATGAATGTTGATCAACACATAATGAACATATTGATAAATTACAATCATTACAGAATAATTCCAATTCTTTTTGTTGATGAATTTGACAATAAATTTGATGATTTGATTTTGTAACTAAAATGATTTGATTCATTTCATTGACTGCAATTATTTGATGATTCCTTGTTAATCTTACAGTTTTATGTGCATTCGTACATATTTCACATAAATATTCCTTACAATTCAAACAATAATAAGTTGCTTCATTTTCTTCATCTGAACAAATCAATTTTTGTTTCTTTTTGTTTTGTTGTTGTTGAGAAATTGAATTTGCCAAAGAATTATGAATATTTAAAGCATTTTGAAGATAAGAATCAGTTGGTAAATTTGATAATTGTTGTTTTTGATTTTGTTGAATTTGAAAAGGAGTTCTACAAATTGGACATTTTAATTCAATATTTGAATGATTCCTTTCCACATAAATCTCCAAACATTCTAGACAAAATGAATGAAGACATTCAAGTGTTTTTGGTTCTCTAAAAAGATCTTTACATAATGAACACTCTAAGTCTAATTCTAAATCCTTTTTATTTTCACTTTCTGTTGAATCAGACATTTGAAAAAAAAATTAAGAGAACTCTCTCGAATTGATTGATAACTTAGAACTAACTACTAGTAAGAATCTTAAGGTGCTGATTTTGATTCCTATTATAACAATTGAATAAAAAATAAAACTCAATAATTGGAATTAATGAAAATAAAACTTGATTCCTTTGAGAATTGATTGACTAATTTAGAATTAACAAAGAATCTAAAGTGGTGTATTGTTATATTGTATTATTCCAACGAGTATTGAAAAGAATTACAAAATTACAAAGTTCAAAAAAAAAAAAAAATTTCTACTGACCTAACTAACAAAACTATACTTAATTATAAATACCAAGACCAATTTTTACAAATGTTCAAGTTAATAAGGAATAGAAACACTCTTAGAAACTTTAGTTTCAATATGTTTAAACGAAATGAATCAACTAAAGTCTATCAAATTGGTGATGTCTCTCTCAAGGTCACTTCAGCAACTGATGTCCCAATATCAAATGTTGAAGATGCTTTAAAATCTAGGAGCTTTACAGAATGGTTTCAAAGGATTCAGAAAACACAGTTCCAAGTTGAAGATATTTATATTCAATCAATTGATATGTTTGGAAAGAAACCTGGTTTTATTAAATTTGTTGCAAATGTTGTGGATTCTGAAAAGAGAAGTCTTCCTGGAGCAATATTTATGAGAGGAGGTTCTGTTGCTGTGTTGGTTTGATTTATTTCAATATATCTCTTTGATTTTTTTATATTACAATTGTATTCCCATCAATATTTTAAATACTCTTAATCTCAATATCAACAATTTTTTATATAGCCAATTTTTGAAGCAATTGAAACCAAAGAAGAATTTGTACTTTTGATTGAAATCTCAAGTGTTCCTACTGCTAATGAATACTTCCCTTGTCTTCCTGCTGGAATGTTAGATGATAATGGAGATTTTGCTGGTAATATGGCGAGAGAAATTGAAGAAGAACTTGGAATCAAAATTGAGAAGGATAAGTTGGTGGATCTTACAAAGCTTGCATATGGTGATAAATTTCAAGGAATGTATCCTTCTATTGGAGGAACGGATGAGTATGTGAGATTATTTACCTTTAGAGAGAAGATGAAGAAGGATGTATTAATGAAATTTAATGGAAGTGAATCAGGTTTAAAAGAGGAAAGAGAATATATTCGTTTAAAGATTGTTCCATTAAAAGATTTGTGGAAAGTTTCTTCTGATTCTAAATCTTTATCTGCCCTTACATTATATGAGAATTTAACGAGAGATGGATTGCTAAAATAGGAGATTGAACCAAAGTTTAAAGTTTAAAGTTTAAAAAATAATGAAAGTGATAAAAATGAAAGAGGAAACATATTTGTACAAAAAGTTGAAATTTTATTGTTAAGTAATTAAATTTAAGTTTGTTTTGCCTTTTTATGTTTGTTTTTAACAAACCAAAGTCCTAATACTGCAACTCCAATTAATCCAAGTTGAAGTAAAGTTTTAATATCTAAAATATCTGATGTACTTTCTAATTGATTCAAAATTTGACCGGCTTGAACACAAACAAAATTATATGGTAATAAACCTAATAAATTTTTATTATTATTATTTTGGTTTAAAATTGATTTACTGGAACAATGTTTTGAAAAGATGGAAATGAAAAGATGGAAAAGAAAAAAAAGAAAAGAGTCAAAAAAAAAAAATACCAATTAATGCAGATAAGAATATAAAACGAATAGGAACACCAACAAGAGGAGATGCGAGATTAATGAGCCAATTTGGAGTCATTGGAATGATTCTTATGCTAATGAAAAATAACAAGAGATTATCTTCATTTTGTTTTACAAGACCTCTGAATTCTCTAAGCTTATCAGGAGCAAACTTTTCAATTATTTCAGATCCAATAGTATTTGATAGTAAATAACAGATTGAAGATCCAACAGCACTATAATCAATAATTATTGTTTATTTGTCAACAAAAAGGTTAAGAAATCTATAAATAAATAAACCTTAAGATACAAACTAAAATCAATCCATAATAATGAAATAATGCTCCAGCCAAAACATTCAATAATACAGAACCAGGAATTGCGAAAGCTTGTTTCCATAAATAAGCCAATATAAAAAGTGATAAGACATGATATGGTTGAAGTTCAGTTTGATGTTGAAGAGCAGAAGCTAACTCACTAACATCTTCTAAATTTGATGGAAAACTCAGATCTCCTTTCGAAATAACACCTTTTGCTAATTCAATGATTGCATACAACCAAAGAAAACATAATAATATAACTCCTCCGATTCGAAATGCTAACTTCATGATCAAATTTCACTTACTTTATGTGATTTTACTTTACAAGTTTATTTTATTTCAAATATCTTGATTGTTTGCTCCAACTTTTAACTAATTGATTTTCCTCAAAGATTTCTTGGTTTGGCTTGTGAGCATCAATTGATTGAATTGAAATCTATTAGAAAAATTTTTTTTTAAAAAAAAAAAAAGATTGCTTGAGTGATGTTGCTTCAAAAGATGATTTTTATTCCTCAATTTAACAATAAGAGTTCCAAAAATCACAGATGAATCAAAGAATCTCTTGAGCATTTCTTAATTGCTCACGAATCAACCATTTAAATTTCACCTCCTGAAGAATTTTTTTTTTTTGAGAATCAAACTCAGAGTGAAAGCTCAATTTACAACTTGAAAACTAAAGAATGATTCATTTGTATTTGAAGAGTTTCAATTGATCAATTCATTGTTCAACATGTTATCTTCTGGCGATTTCAAAAATTGAATCAATCAGGAACAAACAATCAAACGTTGGAATTTCAGGTTTGTTTATTTGTTTTGATTTTGTGAATCAAAAATATAAATCCATCAAAATTTGAATTTTCAAATTGAAATTCGGGACAACAAACAAGAGAAATGCAATTTGACATTGGATGAATAAGAAATGAGATGAAAAGAGGAGGGAAGGAGGAGGATTCGATGCCTTGCTCACACTTTTTGAAGTTGTGAAGGATTTCCCTTGTTTCACGGTAAAATTTCCCCCTTTTGCAAAAAAAATTTAATTAGAAAAAAAAAAAAAAAAATGGAGGTGAGGGCAACTGAATTTTTTTTTTTTTTTCTCTTTTTCGATTTTTCCACTCTTTAAATACTAATAAATTGCTCATTTTTTATTTTATTTATGACAAATTTCAAATTATTAATTGAGTTTTTATATTTAATTTTTTATTATTTTGCTTTTATTGCCTCTTATTTCTTTTTTTGTTCATGTTATTTTTGAGTTGAAATGTTAGAGGTATGGTTATTATTGTTCTTATCATTTTTCTGGGTTTTGAGGACCTATTGTTTGAACCTTTTTTTAGTTTTGACTTTTCTTCGTTCTTTCCCTCATTTCTTTCATTCTTTCTTATTTCGTTTTTATTTTTTTGTTATTTGAAATTACTTTTTGAAACACTTTGAACTTTAGTTTTATTTGAAAAAAAAAAAAAAATAGAAATTAGCTCCATTTCCAAAGGAAACTTCAAAAGAAACCTCAAAGACGAAAACCCGCGAGGTTCCAAAAATTGTCACCACAAATGTAGAAGAAGAAGCAAAAGATGAAACAAAAGATGAAGTGAAATATGATGACCTCCCACAATTGATTCGTAATAAACTTGAGATATCAAAACCAGAGACTCCACTTAGTCGACTTAATAGAAGAATTTCTTCATTTAGTTTAACACATTCTGTATTTCCAATATCAATTAGAGAGCGATTTAGAATAAGAGAAGTTTTAGGAAGGTGAGTCTTTTTTTTTTCAAAAAAAAACAATAATGAGAGAATGAACTTAATTGATTTGTTTATCTCAAAAAAATTAATAGCGGAGCCTATGCACAAGTTTGGAGAGTTATAAATAGAGATACAGAAGAAGAATTTGCAATGAAAGTCGTATTTAAAAATAAAACCTTGAATCAAAAGAGATTAGCTTTGGAAGTTGAAGCATTAACTCGTGCGAAACATCCAAATATTTGTTGTTTAAGAGAATTTTCTTCGGATGACAATCATTTATATCTTCTTCAAGATTTGTTCATTTTTCTTTTTCTTTGTTTCTTTTTAAGAAGAATTAAATTAAAACAAATTCATGATAGAGCAAAAGGAGGTTGTTTATTTGATGCTTTAATTGACTCTGGAGGATTTGATGAAAAAACTTGTGCTATAATTATGAAAAGACTTCTTGAAGCTGTTGCTTATCTCCACGAAATTGGAATTGTACATAGAGATATAAAAGTTGGTTTTTTTTTTTTTTTTTTTTTTGAAATACCTAGATCCAAATTTTCTTTCTAAAATTCTAAACAATAGTTAGAAAATGTTCTATTGGGAGAAAAAGATGATCTATCAACGACTAAACTTTCAGATTTTGGAGTTGTTCGAATATTAGAGGAAACAGATAAAAATAGTGGTAGTGAATCTGTTCGTGGAAAGAAGTTTAGACCTGTAATGAATTCTCATGTTGGTTCAATTTACTATATGGGTATTTTTTATTTTCTATTTCTTGATTCCTTTTTTTTCAAAAAAAATATTCAATTTTTTTTTAAAAAATTTAAAAAAAAAAAAAAAGCTCCAGAGTTTTTTCTTGGACAAAAATATGATGAGAGTATTGATATTTGGGCTTGTGGAGTTTTATTATTTACGATGTACTTTTTCTTTGATCAAATTCTCTCAAATTTGTGATTTCAAAAAATTATTAATAAAATATAATTTAGATTATCAATGAGCTCTCCTTTTGGAAATGAAGATAATGATCCTTTAGAAGAAGCAAATCAAATTCAACGAATTGTTAATTGTCAATATACCTTTCACTATCAAGTTTGGACTACTCGAAGTCAAGAATGTAAAGATCTAATTTCTAGTCTTTTGAAATTGAAGCCAGAAGATAGGCTCTCAGCAAAAGAAGCACTAGAGCATCCATGGTTCAAGGTTCTTGTTTTTTTTTTTTTTTTTAGTTTTTTTTGAAAAATTACAACTTAGATTCTAATTCTTTCTTTTCCTTCTTTAGCTCTTTGAATTGTAGACTTCAGTCCAAGTTTTGTTTTGTTTTTTGTTTTTTTTGAAACAAAAATTACAATAAATTATCAAAAAAAAAAAAATTGTTGACTTATTTTTAGTTTTTTTTTAATTTCTTTTTTCTTTTTTTTGAAATTGAAAACAATTTCAAATCCAAAACCAAGACAAAAATAAACATTGAACAATTTCTTCACTGAAAGCAAGAAAAAAATAGGAGTTCAATAAAAAAAAAAAGGAGTCAAAAATTTAAAAAAATTTGGAATTTGAAAAGGAATGCAAATAGGTTTAAAGGTTTTTTTTTTTATTGTTTACATTAATGTAACATAGTTGTCTACTTTGATTTAAGAAATTTAAGCAGATTTTTCAGCTTCAATGTCTTCTTTGGTTGGGAGGTGAGTTTTCTCTTGGGTGGTGACTTTTTTAAGTTCTTTTGGTTTTTCAATATCAGCAAGGAAAGATGGGGCTCCAGACATGTTTAGATCTAAAAAAGAAGGGAAAAAATAAGAAATGATTAATATTTTTGCATTTTTAAAATTAGAAAACAAGAATAAAAAATTCTTTCTTTAAAAAAATATTTATGCAAACAAAAATTTTGAACATTATTTTGATTTTTTCAAAAACAAATAAAAAAATTGGCAAATTCAAACTTGTTAAGCAAAAAATTGTTAAAAGTAAAGAAATTGAAATTGAAGAGAATCTAAGAAAATTGTAAAGTGAAATAGTTTTTTTTTTTTTTCAAAAATG
>Ga0209960_1003299_pt1 | contig 14232 bp, 14 predicted proteins | sample ThiBiot_500_plan_2_FD_183947 | JGI IMG/M metagenome (GOLD analysis project Ga0209960, IMG submission 183947) | Wastewater bioreactor microbial communities from Cape Town, South Africa - Thiocy_expt_500_plan (SPAdes) | ecosystem: Engineered > Bioreactor > Thiocyanate-remediating >... | reverse complement strand
AAAATCTAAATTACGCATCGCACAGTCAAGAGCAAAATATACGGATAATCCTATTCAGGATATTGCTCTTGATTTAGGATTTACCGATAGTAGTCATCTCAACAGGATGATGAAAAATCACTTTGGAAAAGGAATGCGGGAAATCAGGAAAGAAATGAAGAAGTAATTTGAATTTAAACCAATACCTATGAAAGGTCAGAAAAAAAATCAATATCAAAACTACTACGTTATTACCGGTGGACCAGGCGTTGGAAAGACAACATTGCTTAATGCACTCGAAATTAAAGGTATGCGTGTAATTCCGGAAGATGCTCGGCAAATTATTAAAGAACAGATGCAAACCAACGGAGAAGGATTGCCGTGGAAGAATAAGACTTTATATGCAGAGTTAATGTTTGAAGCTTCTGTAAGTACATATCGAAAAGTTGTTAGCGAAGTGTGTGATAAAACCGTTTTTTTTGATAGAGGACTGTTGGACGTAATTTGCTATATGGAAATGGAAAACATACCTATATCTGAAGAGCAGAATAGTCTGGTAAACGCAAATCCATATAATCGAAAAGTATTCATTCTTCCGCCTTGGTTAGACATCTATGAAACAGACAATGAAAGGAAACAAACTTGGGAAGAAGCTGTGTACACTTTTGATAAAATGAAACAGACTTATTTAGATTTTGGTTATAACGTGATTGAGGTTCCTAAAGAAACTGTTGGCAAAAGATGTGAATTTATCTTAGACAACATTTGATGAACACCTTTCATTTTCTCCTACTATTAAGTTTCTTCTTAATCCGTTTGGCAAACTGTTCTTCTTCGTAATCTTCGTCCTGTGCATCAGGTAGCAAACTGAATAATCCTATATCAGCATTAGGCGAATGCTCCTGTGCAAGAAATTCAAAAAGGTCTTTCGTTGGCAAATCGTCCAATGTATTCGTTTTGGAAACAGGGTTGTCCTGTATTCTTAATTCAGGCTGGTTTCCGTTGTTCCACCAATCATTGAAAACATTTGCCGAGAGGCTCCTGTCCAAAGCAGAACCGTTCCAAACACTACCGCTTTCGTGGTCGATGAACGTCATCCCATATATCCGTCCGTTGTAATTTCTTCGGACAACCGTATTGATGCCCTGCTCGGTCAACTGCTTTTTAAATTCACTTTCGTTGCTTGTGGTATGTATTACAAGCTCAACCGTATTTTTCAGAACAGACCTTACAGGGTTGGTTTTCATTTTTTCTTTGGACTGCTCAAAATGTTTTTGCAGTTGTGCAACCCCTGCATCTTTTCCGAATAGCGATGCTTTGAACGGATTGCTTGCCTTTTCTCCCTTGTCGTCCAATGCCATATAGACCAATCCGTTTACCGTCTGACCGTTCCGCTCGCCTTTGACTTCTTCCGCTGTGATATTGAAAAGGGAAAGTAACGCATTGTAGCTTCCCATAGTCGGAAAGCTGTAATATTTTGGTAAATGTCGCACTACCGAAGCGATTTGGCTCTTTATATCACCACGCTGATAATCCACTGGTCTAAAAACCTTGTTGCCTTGTTTCTGCTCCTGCTCGGTTGCTTTATGCAGGTTGTATTTCTGCTCCAAATCCCGACAGATAGCCATTGAACGTGGGTGGTCGTAATCATCGGGGATTTTCTTTCCATCAATGCCTACACAGGTCGAAACGATGTGTATATGCGCTCGGTCTATGTCCGTATGTTTGAAAACGATATAAGGCTGATTGCCGTAGCCCATACGTTCCATATATTCCTGTGCCATTGCCGTAAACTGTTCATCGCTTACCTTGTCTTTCGGGTCTGGGTTCAAGGAAATATGCCGTACCGTCTTTTCCGTTTTGATATTGGCAGACAGATACGGCTCAAAACACTTATTAAAATAGGCAACGGAATACCGACCGTACACCGTGTCGGGTATCTTGTTCAGCAACAGAACCGCTCCGTTTTCCGTTTCCACTTTCTGCTGATTGTACAAAATCGCTCCGTACATATTGCTTCCCTTTCCGATTTTTGCAATCATAACTTTACTCTTTTTTCAGATACCTAGCTTCAAATTCCTGTGTCAGACGGATGATTTCCTTAGTCAGTTTTGCCAATTCTATGGTTTCTTTTTCCAGTTTAAAGAGGTATGCGGATGCTTTTTTCTCCGAAAAATTGCGGTACAATAGCTTTACAACCTGATTGTAATTTGTTCCGATTGCCCTGAACTGACTAAAAAATCGGGTCAGCTTTTCGTGATATTCTATGGCATCCATATCAATCTTTACGGTCTTGACCGTCTTCTGAAAGATGCAGGCTGTAATGAAATGTGCCACTGCTTTCATTCCCGATTGGTCAAAGAGGGCAAGGAACTTGGCGTTGTCCTCTGCATTCAGGTTAATGGAATACCGATTGACCGCAGGGTCGTTCTTCGGTTTCCTCCCTGTTTTTCTAACCTGTTTACTGTTCTTTTCTTCCATAATAAATCCATTTTAAATTTTAAACAAACGGGCGACTTCGGAGCCGTTTCCAGCCCCTGCAAGGGCAAGTGCTTTTGAGGTACGGAAATTCATTTCGAGTACCTCAAAAGATAACTTGCTCTGAACAAGGGTTCAGAAAAATCCGTTTTGCAAACGGATGGAGTTAGCCGAAAAAACCAACCGCTTTCGTTACAAATTTCGACAAGACTATTTGATTAACAGCTATTTACAACCACGACAATGAACGCCAAATAGTGCCACTGACTGCCATATTTAAGTTATTGTGTAAACCTCTTGCTTTATTTGCCTTATCGTTTTAATGCAGGTAGAGAAAAGGGTATTAGAACAGGTAGGAAAATTGGTATTGCATAAAAGCATAAGGTTTTAAAAGTATAAACCTGTAAAAGCGTGAAAGCATTTTACTTTCTGCAAGACTTACCGATTGCCAAAACATATACCTGTGTGCAAAACGGATAAAATGTGCAACAATAAACTTTTAAATAATGGAAACAACAAAGAAAACTTTAAAAATCAGTTTCTCCACCCAAAAAGGCGGGGTGGGAAAATCAACGATGACAACCCTTGTGGCAAGTGTGCTTCACTACCGCTTGGGCTATAATGTACTTGTAATGGACTGTGACTTTCCACAACACAGCCTTACCCATTTGCGTGAAAGGGATATGAAAACCATTATGCAGAACGAATACCACAAGAAAATGGCAATGAAACAGTTTCAAGCCATTAACAAAAAGGCATACCCGATTATCAGGTGCAAAGCTGATACCGCCTTGCAGACCGCTTCGGAACACGTAAGCCAATCGGCAGTTAAGCCTGATGTGATTTTCTTTGATTTGCCGGGAACGGCAAATACCAAAGGTGTCCTGACCACCTTAAAAAAAATGGACTTTATCTTTTCCCCGATTACCGCAGACCGTTTGGTCGTGGAAAGTACATTGGGCTTTACAAAAGCATTTATCGGGCTTCCGCAGATTGAGGGCGAAAACAAAGCACAGGTAATGTGGCTGTTTTGGAACCAAGTGGACGGCAGGGAAAAAACGGGCGTGTACGAAGCGTACCAAAGCGTAATCAAACAGCTCAACCTGCGTATAATGCAGACAAGGATAATGGACAGCAAGCGTTTTCGAAAGGAAACGGACGACACAGGCACTTATGTATTCAGGTCGAGCCTGCTACCTGCGGAAGTGCAGTTGATGAAAGCGACCAAATTGGATTTGTTTGTAGATGAGTTTTTAAAAATCGTTCAACTGTAAAAATATCAGATTATGGTTTCAGACAGCAATAACGATGAATTTGAAAAGCCCGATGTAAACGAGGAATATCTTATGGGCATCATTGGTGGTGAGGAACCTGTTGCCCCGCCTAATACCGATAAACAGGAAACGCCAAAGGCAGGCAAGCCCAAAGAGAAAGCCCGAAACATTCCGTCTAAAAAAGTGGACTACGAGGAAAAATTTTTAGCCAACCGGTTTCCGTCCGGGCGTACTGGAAAGGTTGTTTATATACGCCCCGAATACCACGAAAGGCTGATACGGATAGTCCAACTGACAAGGGAAGAAAAGACAACGCTGTATTCCTACATTGACAATATCCTCGAACACCATTTTGAGGAATTTGAGGAAATGATTTTGGCATTGTACAACAGTAAAACGAAGCCGTTGTTTTGAGGGCGGTGCGGTGGTTGGTGGTGCGTTCCTCCCTCTTAAAATTGTTTCCAAAAGAAAAAACAGAAAAAAAAGAAAGCCATTTAATCAAGGCGGACAAGCGGAAAACCAAAAGGAAACGGAATAAGTCCCGAAGGGTGGCAGGGCAACACAGTAACCCGGCGAAGCCACCTTGCCCTGCCATTATGCCGTAGTCTTTTGGTGGGTTGGTGCGGTGGCTGTCCGCTTTAGCTTTGCTACCTTTTTTATTCTTTTTTGGGTACACTTTTCAAATATGCTTTTTTATCAAAATCAAAATGACTTTGACCGCCAAAGACTGCCACTGAAAGCCAAAGGCAAATGAAGCATTCCTTTATGGTTTACATTGGGAAAATTTTTTGAACCTATGGCACAAAAAGCATTAACCGATAAAGAGCGTAAAGAAAAAGAGCTATCCGAGAAAAAAAAGGATGCCCCTTTTATGCAGGTCGATAAGAACAGTGACCCGATTTCCAATTTCATTGCCAACCTTAAACGCCAGTTCAGGGAAACAAAGGGGTTGGGTCTGGGCAGGCTGTTCGGGGGCAAACGTACTGAACCGCAAAAACAGACCGCCGAACCTGAAAGCATCATAGGTGCGACAAAAACGGTAATGCGTTCGGACTTCAAAAACGATGAAAAAAGCCAAACCGTACAGACGGGCAAAAAGCCTGCTTTAAAAATGGACAGTTCAATAAAAATGCAACAGGCTCGTCCAAAAAACAAGAAACCAAAGTTGGGATTATAGTTCAGTATTTGGCATCTGAACGCCAAAGAATGCCATTGAATGCAACATTGGAACGCTCTGTATAAGTACCTTATATTTTTGAAGTCTAAATTGATTAGGTATGGAAATAACGGTTTTGGACATTCAGATTTTAAAGGCACTGCACAGGGAAGTAAAGGAAGTTTCCCTATTGATTGAGGAAATTACCACACCTTACAAAGCATTGCAACAGGCAACGAAATGGCTCGACCAGCAGGAAGCCTGCCATCTGCTTAATATCAGTAAACGGACGTTGCAGACGTACAGGGCAAAGGGTATTCTTGGGGCAACGCAAATCAATCGGAAGACTTACTTCAGATTATCCGATGTGGAATTACTGATGCAGGGAGAGCGACCATTAAAAAAGCAAAGGAAATGAAACAGATTGGAAATTCAAACGAGGATATGCTTGCCCTGCTCGAAGCCGTGGTAGGCATTAAAAATGAACTGCTGTATATCAGGGAATATTTCCACCCACTCTTGAAAGGGGAAATCTACCTTTCAGGCGAACAGGTTTGCGAGATGCTACACATCAGCAAACGGACGTTGCAACAGTACAGGGATGACGGACTGATACCCTTTATCAAACTCGAACGGAAAATCCTTTTTCGTGAAAGTGATATTGTCAAGGTGTTGGAAGATAACTATCAGCGTTAGCCGATTAAAAGAATACTTTGACCCTATAACCGTATCGGTCAATTAAAGAAACAGCCCACTGCTTAAAGCGGTGGGCTGTGCCGTTTTTTCATTTTTGTCAGCGTGCAACAAAATCGTCTACTTTAATGACTTCATTTAAAGACAATGTCCAAAAAGTTGCTTGTATTGCTTTGTTGTCTTTAGGACTTGTGTGATATGGGGCGTCAAAATCCAAATCCAAAACTTTGTCCCAACTTTTAATGATTTCTGTTTGTATGCCTTTGGGCAACTTCCCGATATTCTTTTTGTCAAATCCCTTGCGTTCCAACATTTTTTCAAAAGCTTCACTTTCTTCTTCGTTTTGTCCTATGAAACTCTGATAGCCAAATGGAATACTCCAAAGCATAAAGTCGGATAATAAAACATCATTTTCGTTTTTGTTTATTTCTATACGAACCCCTTTTGTCCCTTTTGGAAGAAAACCCGTGCTACGCAAATCAGGTTTTCGTTTATTGCTATCGGTATATTGATACCAAGCCCAAACGGGAAAACATTCGGGAAATGGACGTTTACCAATTTTTTCATCCATTTTATTCATAAGCCAATGATAACCTAACAAACTGAATTCCCAATCTGTTGTTATGTGCTTTCTTTCTCCCTGAATAATTCCGTTTTTTAGTAATTCATTATACCATTCTATGCTTTGAACTGTCCAAAGTTGCATTGTCCTCTAATTTTTTCATTGTCAAAATACATATTCCATTTCGGGATATAGGTCGTTAAATACTTCCTCAAAGTCATATTTTTGTCTTGGCATTTTTGAATAAAACTGTTCGACCTTTTTTTGAAAAGTGCCTTTAGTATCAAGTTTTATTAGTTCGTCCCAAAGCCCAAATTTTTTAAACGCTAATTCTATGTATTCCCAATACTCGCTGTAATACTGAATTGCATTGTTAGCAAACGAAACCCATTTGTTTCCTTGAAAGTTGAATATTATCAATTCTTTGCTTCGTGCAGATTCAATAATGAAAAGCAATTTTGAAAATTGAAGAACATCGGAAACAAGATTTCTGTCGGTTAAGTTGTTGCAAAATTTGAAGATGTAGAAATCAGCCTCTGAAATTTTCTGTTTCTCTTTAAGTTCATTAAGTTTTAAGTTATCGCTTTCTGTTAGTATGTAACCTGCTTGAAAAAGTGAAAGTGCCGGCGTTGTTTTGTAAATATTTTCGTTTTCAAATAACGCTTGCAATGGCGTTCTTCCGTTGTCGGTTGTATTTATATCAAGTTCAATTTTACTTGTCTTCAAGATAAAATTAAGAAAAACAGTATCATTTTGGGTTGCTTCATCAATCCATTTTATTAAAGGCGATTTACTTTTTCCCTTTAAGTTCAAAGTTTTATTAAGAACATCAAGTTCAAAATTGTCTAATTCTTCAATTTGGTTTGAAATACTATCAAAATTTTGAATTTTACGCTTTCGGAAATCTGCAATTTCAGCAACTACATATTTTGCTGTTCTTTGTGCGTTTTCAAGTTTTTGTTGTTCTTGTTTTTTTCTTTCAGCTTCTTTAATTTCCGCCTCTTTTTGTTTTTGAAGGGTTTCAGTTTTTATTTTGTTGTCGCCAAAATTGTAGTAGTAGGCTTGATAAACTTCACTGTCAAATTTCAGCTCGTTTAATGCAACAGATTTTGTAAGCCATTTCGTGAGAAATTTATTGTCGTCGGTTAAAAACGGGAATTTGTATTCACATTCAAGTTTCAATGTTTCAGATTTCTCGTCAAGTTTGAAGAAATTTTCATATTTGGTCAAATATTTAATGTCTCGTTCTAATGTCCCTTGATTATGTATGTCAAAGTTGTCAAGTATCCAAATTAGATACATTCCGTGTTTTTTATAAAAATCGTAACGGCTTAGAATATAGCCGAGCGACAAGTCTGAAAGTTGAATCTCAAATACAAGTTCTTTGTCTTGAAATTTACAATAAACATCAGGTTTTCTTTTTTCATTGCCTTTGATGATAAACTTGTTGTCAATTTGAATTGTGCTAACATCAACACCTGATACGTTTTTTAAAAGTTCGCCGATTTTGTTTTTAAGTTCTTTGTGCCTGTCGCTTTCTTTGGCTTTTAAAATTGCCGTTAATTTTTCGTGGTCGTGTGGCGAAAGTTTACCGTCAGCTAAAATACAATAACTATGTCCTGGCTTGTGCTTAAAATGAAGCCTGTCATACTTACTACCCGAAACCATTAAATCTTGCTCACATTCACAACAGGAAAGTATGAGATTTTTCTCGTGATACTTTTTTCTAATTTCAAAAGCATCTTTGGCAATGTCAAACACTTCGTCAGCATCAAGTATTTCTCCTGATGTTTTGTCAAATGCGATTTTTATTGAACGGTCATAACGTCCCATTTTTCATATCGTGTTTTGTCATTGTATTATATAATCTAAAGGTTCGGGGCTTGGTGCTATTTTTTAATTTTCTTCTCAATTCGTGATTTTACTCTTGGCTTATCTTCTTTTTCTATCATTTTCAAACAGCTTGCGTAAAGTTCATTTGCACGCTCAATTAAGTTCCAAGAACTAAATTGGTCTGCGATTTTTTCTATTGGTCTGAAATCTGCCTTATTATACAGACTTAAAAATAATTCAAGTAATTTTATTGAGTTTTCAGATTTTGTAAGTTCAACAGTTTTATGGTCAAAAATATAAATCAAGTTTTTATTAAATTCTTGTTTTTTATATTCGTACCAGTCTGCTGACTGTTGTCCATAAATTTTATGTTTAATTTCTCCCTTGATAAGTTTGTCTAAAATTTCGTTTGTTTTTCCTATGAAAGAAATAACTTTTTCATATTTATGATTGTTGATTAACACTTTTAACCAACTATTCATTTGTCCGGAATGAATGGCAGAATCAATATCAAACTTGTATTTTTCAAATTGCTCATCTACAACCTGTTCATTATTTAATTTTAGTTCTACATCAACTTTTAAATCTTCGTAATCTTCTGTCTTTTTTAACATCAAAGCCTTGTCTATTTCTTTTTGTGCATTTACAAAATCTTGATTATCAAAAAAGTCAACGGCTTTTACGAAACATTCTAAATCTTCCCCATAAACAACAAAATCTGTTAAAGGGATACCTTGTTCATTTAACGCTTTTATGAAATAAGGTTTTTCAGTTATTCTTTTGCCTGTTTCAAGTGAAATTTTATGATTTTGCTTTTTTAGATTGGCATCGTAAAATCCAAAATATCGCTCTTCTCTTTTTATAGCTTTCCAACGTCCATATTTTTCCTTTTGTGGTTTAATTCCTATTTCATACCATTCCGAAAGCGATTTTACAATGTCCACATATTTTAAAATTTGTTTGGGAAGTTCAATGTAGTTTCCAGTTTCTAAATAGACAGGTATTTCTTTAATTTTTTCAAATTCTTGTTCTTTCTTCTTTTTCCTTTCTTCAGGTGGAAGAAATTGTTCTGGGTAAGCAAGTCCGTAAAATGCTCTAAACTCGTCATATTCTTTTCGGATTACCTGCAAATGGTCTGTGAAATTTCCATTTTCATTGATGTTTTGCTGTCTAATACTTTCAATAAGTTTAGCATACGAAAGATTGGTAAATTCTAAGTCGCCAGTTGCGAGTCCTCTGTCAATGGCATTAATGTGCCAAACAATCGCATCAATTCTGTCGGGAAATGATAAACTTGATACTTTGGATTGAAATTTTTGTCGTGCTGAATTTGTATGACCGTTTGTGGTTGAACTCTGTCTGTTATCAACAAAAGTTTGCTGTGATTTTTTTCTTGTCCCGAAGTAAATTAGTAGTCCGACTACTGCTATGATTATGATTGCTGTCATTTTCTACGCTATCGTTTTTGTTTGCATTTGACTATAAATCAATTTCAAAATCTTTTTCTTTAAACCAATTTTTACTTACTTCGTTATTATCACTTTTTGGTTTCGGGTCTGCTTCATTTACTTTAAATGTTGTTGGCAAGTTTACAGCGTGTCCAAATATTAAAGCGTGTTGCGTTGGTATTGAAGGCAATCGTCTTAATATAGTTTCTGAAATATGAGGTGTTATTTGTCTTATGTGGGATAAATCTTCTGGATTTTGAATTCTGTGTACAATAAAGTTACTACACTGCGACAAAACAGTTCTTGATAGTTCGCTCGGTCTTTGCGAAGAAACAAGTAAAAACATACCATATTTTCGCCCCTCTTTTGCTATACGTTCAAATACTCTGTTTGCATCCCCAAATACTTTTCCTGAATCGGTTGATATATATCTATGAGCTTCTTCCAAAACAAGATTTACAGGAAACGTATTCCTATGTTTAGCGGTTTTTAGTTTCTCAAAAATTAATCTTGAAAGTACACAGGAAATCACTTCAACAGTTTCATCATTTGCGGAGTTGAGGTCAATAATAATTACTTGCGATTTCTTCGCACAAGAAATAAGAGGGTCATCTAATCCTAAAAATTGATATAAATACTCAAGCTCTTCAACATTAGATTTGTTCTCTGTTAAAAAATTAAAATCATCTCTCTCTTTTACGCTCTTAAATCTGGTAATCAATGAAGAGCAATAATCTCTAATTTGCCGATTTCCGTGTGCTTCTTCGTAGAGTATAGCAAGGTCTAAAGCATTTTCCAATAATTTGAAATCAAATTTTTGATTAGATTGATAAGAAGGAAGATAAAAGTTATTAGATAAAAATAAAAAATCTCCCTCATCTGTTCTTTGTTCCAAATAGTCGTGTAAATGTTGAATACCTCTCATCTCTCCGAAATGGATAAAAAGACAATTTTCAATAGTACAATTTACAGTTGCAACTCCATTGTGGAAAGTAGAGCCATTACAATTAATGGATAAATTGATTTCATTCGTATTGAATTTTTGTAGTATTGATTTGATTCTATCTTTTTTGGAAGGACTGCTTGTTTCATCTCTTAATATTTGGGTAATACAAGAGGCAAGTATATGATTTTTAACAGTGTTAGTCGCTCCTGATTCAAATAAAACAGCAAGAGCTAAAGCATTTCTTAAAATAGGTAACTGCGATTTTTCACTTGCCTTTAGTAATAATGCCCATTCATCAATATCTAAAAACCAATGGGGCAAAATGAATTTTTCAATCGAATTATCATTTTCATCAACTTCATCAATAGTAAAATTCCTTACATCAATATTATCGTTGTTTTCTTTAACTTTCTCAAATGCCTGACGATACTCCCCATTTACATCGAAGAATATAAATGTACTTCCTGTGGCACTATATTCATCAAACTTGTATAGGGTTTGTAACATAGAAGCTATTGTACAGGATTTTCCACTTCCTGTATTTCCAAGAACTGCTGAATGGCTACCAAAAAACTTGTCAATATCTATCTTGACATCATAGTCAGGAAAAATAGTTGATTTTCCGATAGGTAGAGAAGTATATTTATCTCTACACTGGCAATTTCCGTCTTTACATTCTTGCTTATCTTGACAACTTCTTTCTTTGACCTTGTTTGTTTTGAAAATTGTATCTAACTCCTGTTCTTTAATATAAAGCACATCAGAATATAACGTTGGATATACACTTACTCCAAATTCAAAATTAAATTCGTTTTCCTTATTTGTTTTGATTGTACCAATAGGCAATACTTCCAAAAATTTTCCTGCTTGAATCTTGCTTAAAATCTGGTCGGTAGGATTAGAAAATGGAACATTAAGGTCTTTTTCTCTAACTCCCGCAACTTCTGCAACAATATAATAGTTTTGATACGGAACAATCACATAGCTGTTTAGTTGAGCGAAATAATGAATATCATCAAATCCGCTGACATTGAAATTGTCAAGACCGCTTAATAGCTCAACGGAAAATCGGTCGGAATTTATGGCTACAACTTTACCAATAACTCTTTGCTTATCTTCTTTTGTCATTTTAGCAAGTCTTTCAGGTTATTTATTGTTGTTTCCATTTTTTTGTCCAAATCTTCTGCTGTTAGGTCAGGCATTATCTCTTCGACAAACCTTTTGAAATAATGTAAAGGGGTATCAGAATCATCATTCCCTCCAATTATCCAAATTCTTGAATCGTTTAGTTTTTGCAATTTTCCGATTGCATTCCATTCGGTTGGTTCTCCAATTACAATCAACCTAAATGATGGAATAGTAAAGGCTTGAAAAATCAGATTGTTTATATGTTCGTCACTAAAACTATATCCGATTGTTACAAGAATATTATTGTTCTGCATTAATTTTTTCTGAAACTCACGAAACAAATCAGAATAAGGACTTCCAAGACTTGCATTGTATTTCAAAGGTGTTGGATGAATCATAATAGTTTCCTTATCCTTTAATTCTTCAAATGTTGGCTCTTGAATTTCCTTTACCTTAAACAGTTTGTTTTCTCCCTCTGCTTCAATCCAATTAACTGAACCGTGAATCTTATACAGGTAAAAGAAGTTATCAATCACACTCCATTTGGATTGGGACAAATCCATTTTTTCCGCAAGTGCATAATTGAAAATCGCTGGATTGAAAAACTTACTTATTCCCCCTGTAAAACCATTTACATAGTGTATTCCCAATAAATCCATTGCACGCTCCGAATATAAATCATAATTTGTAGTAAAGATATTTAGGCGTGGCAACGTAGGATTTCGAGTGAGTAGTTTCCTATAAAACTGTTTATAAAGTTCTATCAATGGAAAGTCCTTGCTGGGCTTTTCGTTATCGGTTTTGGTATTATTTTCATTAAGGCATTTTTGTAAAAGGAAGTTTCTTGCCTTGATAATGATAGATTCTATTTTATCAAAATCCTCTAAATCTTTAAACTCTTTGGGCTTTGTTTCTTCTTCGGTAGTTGCGTTTTCCGATTTATCAGATTCAGGTTGTGATTTTTTAGAATGATAGAATGATAAGCTATGTAAGGTTGATAGAAAAATTTCAAGATTTGTTGCAAATGTTGAATCGGTTACATCAATTTTCAGTTCCTTATTTAGCCAATCTTTTTCCTCTTTGAAGTCTTCTGAATTATAAAACTCTTTAGCCATTGGTGCCATAACAGGAATACCAATTTGAGTTTTTTCTTTTTTTGATTGACTTTCTGTATCGCTATCTTTTGTTTCGTGTTCTTCGGATTGTTGTTCCTCAATGTTCTCTGTTGATACTTGTTTTTCTTCTACTATTTCAATTTCGTAAGAAGAACAACCGCTACCTAAAAGAAATGAAAGATTTTTATTATCAAGTACTTTTAAAAAAGCATCTTGGATTTTCTTTATTTCAATTTGTTCCGCTCCTTGTTCCTTTTTTGATTCAAGAACATTCTCTTTGCCTTTGTGAAAAAATATTGACATCTATTTATATCTTTTTTAATAACTTAAAATTCTCTTGGTATTATTCAATCAAAAGAGCATCTATTTTTTATCCTCCCTTTCTTCAAAACTCTCCAGTTCCTTATTTACTTCTTCCAATAATTGCTGTTCGCTTGGTAAGTAAAGTTCGTATTGGCTTGCGATTATCTGTTTTTGATTTTCTGGTAATGTGAATTTTACTACTGCATCATTTTTATTAGCACAAAGCAAAATTCCAATGGTCGAGTTCTCGTATGGCAGTTTTTCTATCCTATCATAATAGTTCACATACATCTGTAACTGCCCGATATCCTGATGTGTTAGTTTAGTGGTTTTGATTTCAATAATTACAAAACATTGTAAAATTCGGTTGTAAAATACCAAGTCCACAAAGAACTCATCGCCCTCAATATGTATTCTTTTCTGCCTTGCTACAAAGGAAAATCCATTGCCTAACTCCAACAGGAACTCCTGTAAGTGTGTGATAATGGCACTTTCCAAATCTCTTTCATAATAAGATGCTTCTCTTTTCAAGCCCAAAAACTCCAAATACATTGGGTCTTTAATGATTTCTTTGGCATCAGACGGCTGTTTCTCATTTTTGGCAACCGCTAAAACACTTTCTTTATCGTTGCTCAACAAAAGCCGTTCGTACAAACTACTGTAAATCTGGCGTTCCAATTGACGTACTGTCCAATTATTTTTTATTGTTTCAGCAATATAAAACTCTCTTTTATCCTGACTGTCAACGCTTAAAAGTAGCTTGTATTGGCTCCAACTCAATTGTGCATACAGTGTATGCACATTCTCAAATGTGCGGTAAAACTGACGGTAAAGGTTGATTTGTCTTGTGGAAAAACCACTTCCAAACTCAGGTTGCAGTTGTTCTGAAAGATATTTGATAAGAAACGTTCCATAATCTGCACGTTCTTTTCCCTCTTGTTCTTCTTCAAAGATACGTTTGCCAATATGCCAATACATCAGCGTTCGCTGATGGTCAACGGCACGTATAGCCTTGTCTTTTGACTGGGCTATAATGGCTTTTATATCTTTTATAATGGATTGGTTTACAAGCATAATTTAGTTGAAAACATAGTAATCTTAATCATTAATCCTGATGCCCGTAACCAAGCTCTTCATTCTTATCCCAAAAAGACATAAAAAGTTCTGCCGGCGTTCCTTTTCTACTTGTCCATTCTGCAACAATTTTTATTGCTTCTTCCAAATCTTCAGTATAAGCCATTCTCCCGTCACTTCCTCTAATTCCTTTTTCATCTTTTTTCGCACCTCGGTTTATAAGGACATTCTTTTCATCATATA
>Ga0209960_1003297_pt1 | contig 14242 bp, 16 predicted proteins | sample ThiBiot_500_plan_2_FD_183947 | JGI IMG/M metagenome (GOLD analysis project Ga0209960, IMG submission 183947) | Wastewater bioreactor microbial communities from Cape Town, South Africa - Thiocy_expt_500_plan (SPAdes) | ecosystem: Engineered > Bioreactor > Thiocyanate-remediating >... | reverse complement strand
GTGCAAATAAAACAAATAACAATAATTAGTTTATTTGCGAACGGGTGTGAGAATTATACTGGCCTATTTGCGGAGGGGGGTGCGCAAATAAAGGGTCTCATTTTTATTTTTTTTTCCAAAAAAAATAAAACGATGACAGAAGAGAAGGTGGTGATCGAAAGCAGAAGAGAGAATGGAGGGACACTTGTAGGTTTGTTGACTCGCAAGTCTCCTGTTGTAACTTCAATTGCATTAATTTGTCATGGTCAATTAGGTTCATTTATTTACTTAATTGATTGATTTTTTCTTTATTTCTAATTCATTAAGGAATCTCCTTTTTTTTTTTTTTTTTTTCCAACAAATCTTCAACCTAATCTCGACTTGATGATCTTGAATCACTTTGAATGAATTCAACATGAAATTGTGAAAAGTGAATGAAGAGGCATCATAAGTTGATTTCCCATCTTCTTTGAAAAAAAATCTATTTCTTAATATTTTCGTTGTTGAGATAAAATTAGGAAGATAGCGAAGAAATACAATCAATCATTTGTTGAGTCATTGATTTCTCATTTGATATTTCTTTAGGCCACAAGAACTATTTATTTCAACCTTTAGTTGCGAAATCAATTCCTTATTCAAGTTTTCGTTTTGATTTTAGAGGAAGTGGAGAAAGCTCTGGTTCAATTAAGTATGGGAAATTTCAGGTTTAATAATTTTTTTTTTTTTTCAAAAATACAATAAAATGATTGATAACAAATTTATAGGAAGATATGGAAGATCTTGATGATGTTATTGAATACTTTAGAACTCAAAATATTAAAGTAATTGGAATAATTGGTCACTCTAGAGGTGGGATGGTTGGTCTAAGTTATGCAGCTAAAGAAAAAAATCTTCAATTTCTGATTGTAATCTCAACTAGATCAAATATGGAGTTACTTCCAAAAAAACATTCAAAAGAACAACTTGATCAATTAAAAGAACAAGGATATTTTTATTGGGAATTTACTCAACGAGGAAAATTACAACAAATTAAAGTTTCCAAAGAAGAAATTGATGAACTAGTTAATTTTGATACAACCATTGGTTTGGATTATTTATTTATTTATTTATTTATTTATTTATTTATTTATTTGAAAATATATTGATGATTTTCTATCTTCTTTAAATTAAGCATCTCGAGTTCCTTTTTGGACTCCTGTTTTAAATTGTCATGGATTAACAGATGATGTATTTCTTTTTTTTTTTTTCTAAATCAAAATCTTTTTTTTCTTCTTAATCTTCATTTAAATTGAAAGGTGGTTCCCGTTGAAGATGTGACAAATTTTACAAATTCAATTCCAAATTCTTCTCTTGAATTATTTTCTGGAGCAAATCATCTATTTCAAGGAAAAAGTGAGATTGATTTCAATTTTTTTTTCTTCAAAAATTTGAGCTTTCATAAAACAAAAATAACAAAATAGATCAAGAATTAGTTGATGTTATTTGTAATTGGCTTCAACAAGTTGAGATGAAAGGGAAAAACTCTAGATTCTTTCAATATACAACAACTCAAAGATACTTTCAATTTGAAAATATTAAAAACTTTCGTGATTTTGGAGGATATCCAACTAAAAATGGAATGGTAGTTAAATCTAGAATGCTTTTTAGATCTGGAGAGTAAATTTTGCTTCCTTTTTTTCTCTCTTTTCTTTTCGTTTCAAAATTTATCTATTTATCTATTTATCTATCTGTCTATCTTTTTTCAAAAAAATATTCTTACAATAATAGAATTGTCGATGTCACTGACTTAGATAATGAATTATTATGTAATCTTGGAGTTAATAAAGCTTTCGACTTAAGATCAGATATTGAATTCAATGTTAGGGAATCATCTAATGTTACTTTTCCTACAAATCAAACTTTAGTAGTTTCTAGGACTCCTATTTTCAAAATGGAAGACTATTCTCCAATTGCATTAGCAACAAGATGGGGATGTTATGCAGAAGGACCAAAAGGATTTGCTAATGGTTTGTTTTATTTTTTATTTGTTTTATTTTTGAGTCATTCCAATTTTGATTTTTATTTCAGCATATATGACAATTCTTGAGAAAGGAGGTCCAGTTTTCAAACAAATATTTGAATATCTTTCAACATCTTGTTCTCCAACTATTGTTTTTTGTACTGCGGTTCATTTCATTTTTCTTTGTTTATTTACTTCTTAAATTTTTAAAAATCTTTCTTTTTTTTTAAATACTTAATTTTTTCAGGGAAAAGATCGAACAGGTGTTTTAGTTATGTTATTACTAAGTATTCTTGGTGTTTCAGAAGATATTATTTGTATTGATTATTCATTAACAGAAAAATTTGAAGGAGGTATACTTATTTCATTTCATTTTTTTAAAAAAAAAACAAAACAAAAGCAATAATTTTTCTTTAAAAAAAAATAGTAAATATTGATACAATTCAAAGAATCATAGATATGACAGATAGTAAAATCACAAAAGAAGGAGCAATGAATATGCTTTGTGCAAAGTATTTTTCTTTTCTATTCTTTTCTTTTCTTTTTCATCAATTAATTTATCTTTTATTTTAGAAAAGAAGCAATGGAAGAAACCTTTAAACAAGTTCAAGAAAAATATGGTGGAATCGACTCATACATCAAATCTATTGGAATTTCTCAAGAAACTATTGAAGGATTAAAAAACAGACTTTTAATTCCACCAAAATTTTTAAGTCCTTTATAAATAGACATCTTCAAGAAATGAAATCTTATATGGTTGTTTCTTTTTTGAATCAGATCTTCTATTTCACTTCAAACATACAATTTAAACAAGAATTTGAAGAATCTCAACTCAATCACAACTTCAAATCAAATTTCCATTCCTTCATTGTTTTTTTGTAAAAAAATCTTACAAACAATCAATTTATCCAGTTCTAAAACTTTGAATCAATTGATTGATTCCTTGTTCTTGATTTTGGAGAACATCAAACAAACAAACGAACGAACAAAAGGAGCTGCTCATTCACAATTAAATTTTTGGTTTGCTTCTGATTCTGGTTTGACCGTCTCTCGCAAATATAAAATGAACAAATATAAATGAACAAACTGGCAGTTTGAAACTTGGAATTCCTGTAATGTAATGTAACGTAATGGAATGATGCCTCCTGTGTGATGCTTCTTGTGTGATGCCTCCTGTGTGATGAATTTTCTTTCATAAGACTTAAGTTGTCCTCCATCTTTCCGTTGCTTGTAAATTGTAAATACAAATTTGAAAGAGGTCCAGGAAATGGTTTGTCTCGTTTAATCGCGTCATTTTGCAGGAGGTTGATTTGAGAGAGGCATTGCTCAAGAGTTTGAGTTAGATGTTCAGTAAGTCTTGAATTTCTTAATTCTTTAAGGTTTTTTATTTTTTTAAAAACTTTTATTTTATTTTATTTACTAAATATCAATAAAAAAAAAAAAAAGATTATGCGTGAATGAAGGTGTTGGAGGATGATCGTTCTTTTGCCCAAAGACTTTAGTTGAGCTTTTGAGTGATAACTCGTTACTTTACTTTGAGAAGCTTCTTTGATCAAGTTCTCTCTTTAAGAATGGATCAATGAAGAAAAATTTAGCTTATTATCTTTCATAAAGTTTTCATAAGCCTTAGAATTTGGATTTTTATATCTGACCCTATTGCCCACAGCCTCTTTTGCGTGATTGAATAAAGGTAGTTAATGCCAAAGCCCTTGTCTCATTAAAGGCTGGTTTTCCTCCTTTACCAGTGAGGCTGGAGTCAATAAGCTCCTGGAGGGTAAACAGTTCATAGCATAGTAAAGAGACCATGGTACTTGGTGCCTTGGCTCCATCAAGTTTTGTAAAGGTTTTCCTTGTTATGAAAAACTCGGGAAAGAGCCTATGGAGCCTTATAAAATAGACCTCTCCATTAAGGAAATGGATCACTCTCCAGTTAAGCTTTGTAAACTTTCCTTCTCGCTGATCTTGAACCCTAACAAGACATCACTTCGTTTCCCTTGTCCCATCATCTACAATGCCCTTTTTTTGTATTCTTGGATTCCCTTATTTTTGGTTTGCCATTGGAAATTTCATAATCATGTTGTTGTTAGCCTTGGAACTCCCCAATTTTCTGATGCACAAGTCACAACTATTATTATCATGCTTCTTATTTTCACAGCAAACAGCATCAAACCAAAGAAAATTAGAGGTTTGTTTTGCTATTCTTACTGATCTTCCTCAAAATCCTTTTCTAAGTTTTCATTAACTACAAAAAGAATTCTCAGAGCTCAAAAAGAGATTGGAAGCTCTTGAAACCAAGCTTAAACTTGGGCAGTTAAGTTTCTATCTCCAAAAGTAATTTTTTTTAAAAAAAAGATCTTTGTTCAACACTTTTCCTCACTTTCTTTTTTTTTTTTTTATGTTCATAAAGAGCTGCAAATCGATACCTACAATTGCAATGAGGGCCAAAACCCTTTCTTGTTGATCAACATTGCGAAAAAATGAACTAACTTTTCCTTCCAAGAAAGTAATGTCTCAATATCAAGATTTGGATGTGTGAATGAAACACGATATCTGATGCTGCTTGCAGTGTAGACAAGGAAATCATTACGTTCAAAATCATAGAAATGTCGGAATAGAATAGAATCTGAAATAAAAAAAATGTTTTCTCTTTGACTTTTGATTTTTTTTCAATATTTCTGATTCGATTTATTTTTAATTATTTTTTGAAGATTTATTTTTAATTTATTTTCCGATTTTTTTCATTATTTTTTGTTTTGAAATCATGATGGTGCTCCACTCCAACCTTGTTCTCTTCTTAACTCTTGTTCTTCTTGCCTTAGCTCACGTTGGGAACTCTTGTTCAGGAATAAACTATCCAACTAAATGGTTACTCGCTAATGATGACAATGATGTTGCTTTGAATGTTCAATGCACTGGAAAAAGTGGCAGTCTTAATATGAACAAACGAGTTGATGCTAAAACTCAAGTGTATTATAGTTGGGATGGTCATTATAATGATGGTTTAGGTATTTTTTTAAAAAAAAAATCTTTTAATAATAAAAAAAGCTTAATAGCAAAATTTATACTTTAAATTCTTTTTTTTTTTTCTTTTTTAGGATTGTCAGCAACAACATGGAAATGTGCTACAGCTGATGAAGATTTTCCTTTGGAGAATCCAAAAAATCCAATCTATACATTCTCAACTAGCTATGGAGAAAACCTCAAGCTTACAATCTCAGAAACTCAAAACTCAACTTACACAGTTGCTAAGTCTTGCTTTGATTAACTTTGACCAACATCCAGTGTTATTTTGTTTTGTTTTGTTTTTTACAAAAATAAAATTAAATATAAACTTTGAGTTTTTTTTTATGAAACAATTTGAAAGTTTTGATAAAATATGACAAAAGCAAAACCATTTTAATAATTAGGAGGAGGTTGTCTTTGAATTGTTTGAGGTACAATATTATTTGCTGTCATGTATTGAACTACTTGAGTTGGTACCTCAGCTAAAGTCTAATTATTTTTTATTTTATTTTTATTTTTATTTTATTTTGTGAAAAAACAAAAATAAAAATGTTTAACCTCTTTCGCTAAAATATATGGATCGTTTATTTGAGAAAATGGTACAAATTGAACAATGTCTCGTTGACATCTTTTTCCATTATACTAAAGAATGAAAGTGATAAATATTTTGTTTTTTGTTTTTTGAGAAAGTAAAAAAAAAAAAAAAGTCAAAACCTGTAAAGGAACTTCATCACCATCTAATATATTCATATTTGTAAAATCTGCATTCCCAACTCCAACAATGACAATTGATAATGGATATGAAGATAATTCTACAATCATTCTAACTGTTGCATCCATATCAGTAATTACACCATCTAATAAATAAATAAACAAATAAATGTCAATCATCTAAATTACAAAGAAAAGAAAGAATAATTTGAAAAACCTGTAATGATTAACAAAATAAAATATTTTAAGAGTCCCATTTTCATTGTGGCTTCCATGACTGATTTAGTTGCATTCAAGATCTATCAAAAATTGTTGAGTTAATTCAAAAAAAAAAAAAGAAAAGAAAAAAAAGAAAGAAAGCGAAAAGAGAAAAGAGAAAAGAGAAAAGAAACCGAAGAAAAATTTGTTGGACCCCACAATTGTATTTTTGGGACTGTTTGGGTGTAACAATTTAACACCTCTTCGATTCCATTAATTTCAGGCTATTAGTTGGGGATAATTTTTTTTTTCTGTAATTTAGAAAAAATGATGAACAGAAAAAAAATAAATTACATTATAAACATTTCCATTGAGTGGGAAACAATGTGAAATAGTTCCATCTGGAAATTTTGCTCCAAATCCAAAAACTGGAAATTGATTATCAGAATCATATTCTTTAAGGATATTTCCAACAGACATAATAGCTGCTTGATAAGGATTCCATCCTTGATAGTTGATGTGATGTAGAGAATCAATTTTTGCTGGATCACCATTTGATGCAGTAAAGTCAATCGCAATTGCTAAATTTAAATCTAATCCACTTGATACATATTGAAGGAAACTAAAGAATAATTATTTTTATTTGTTGGTTTAGAATTCGTTTTTGTTTTCTATCTTTCTATTCTTTCTATTCTTACGTTGGTCGAGGAATTGTTTTTCCTTGTAAAACTCTAAGAGAACCAGAATTTTGATATCCTTTTTTGGTACGTTTTTCTGGATTCATTAAAGGATGGGATGTTCCTTGATTGGATAAAAGTTCATTTGTTGAAATCTACAATATTATGAAAATTATTTTTTTATCAATAAAAATTTTATGATGATAAAAATAAAAAATAAAAAAGAAAGAAGGAAAAAAAGAAAGAAAGAAAGAATTTTACTCGAATTTCTCCAATTAATTCATGAGCAGTAAATCTTGACCAATCATAAACTTGAATCAATAATGTTCGGTCCATATCACCATTGTTCAAAACGTTAAGTTTTACTAGAAAAAAAAAAGGTTCATTCTTAGTTTCCTTCAGAAATATGATTATCAAGAAGAAAGAGAGAAAAAGAAACGTGTAAATGGATTCCAAGTTGGATGTAGATTATTTTTGATGGTTTCACTTTTATATACAGAAACAAAGTCTCCACTTTCACGGGAACGGCTAATAACAAAATATGGATCAGAAGAACCAAAAAAATCCTAAAAGTTTTTTTTTTTTCTCTCAAAATTATATTGATGTAAGTTTTTTTTTTAAAAAAAAAAAAAGAACAATTACTTTTTTATCTAAGTCTACAGCTGCAAGATGCAACCTATTTCAAAAACAAATGAATAAAAAATAACAGTTAGAATAAAAAATATACATTATATCATCATTTATTTCTCTTGCTTCTTCTGCAGATATTTTAATTTTTCCTTTGCTTTTTGTTTTGTTATCATGTTGAAGTAAATCCTATTTATAATATGAGTTTGATTTTGACTTGTTTTTTCAAAATCATAAAGAATGAAAGAAAGAAATTAATTAAAAGATACCCTTTCAACAGTTTGATTCTGAGAAGAAACTAAATTGGCAACAGAAATTTGAAGTTGTCCCAAAAAATCTTGTGTATCCCATCTTGCTTCTCCTTTTCCTTGATCAACATCGACTACGATGAATCTATGAACATCGAAAATACAAAAGTAATGATTAAGAAATACTAATTATTTTATTAGGAATTATTAATTATTAATTTAATAAATTTACTTTAAATTTTGAATCTCTTCAAAGAAATAATCAATTTCGAAAATGCGTGCGAAATTCGGATTGAGATTGTCTCTATTTCATGATTGAACTTGAATAAATAATTTTTCAAAATAAAATTAAATTAAATAATAAAACAAGCAAAATTTATAATCATAATAAAAAAAAAGGAGATAGATTTTACTTTATAACTTCAGACCTTCCAATTTCTATCCAATTTGAATTATTTCTTTGAAGAAGGACAAACACTTGAGGGTCTGATTTACTCAATATGTCCATATTTGCAAGATGTCTATTGAAAATAAATAAAATAAATTCAATCCAATCAATTGATTAATAAATATAAATCAATCAAATAAAACTTTACGTGCAAGAGACACTCAATTGAAGCTTTGAACAGGGGACAGACATTTTTCTTGGCGCACTCCTTTACTTGATTCTATAAAAAAAAACATTAATGCAATGAAATTTCATTCTCTTTTTTTATTTTTTCTTGATTGCAATATAAAACAATTTGAATCAATATTGATTGTTTGAAACTCTTCTATGTTCTTTAATCCATTGGATTCATGATATTGCTTTAAGCATAAGAAATCAGTTTAGTGAGATCAAGGTTTCTTGCAAATTAAAAGGGGTTTAGCGTTGACCTTCCTTTTCAAAACCTTTGATTGATCAATTGGTAACACAACCACGGAACGTTTGAGTTTCAAAACCTTTGCAATCAAACAGAGTTTTATTGACATATAGATGAGCTTATATTTTTTCTTTTTTGAAATTGATTTTGTTTATGAATTTATAAGTAACCAAAAATCATGAAAAAAAACTCAAATTATGCACAAACAACATTTTTCGTAAAAGAAAATGAATCAAGCCAAGTTTCAATTTATTTAAACACAGGTAGAGAAGTTAAGTGCAGATATATTAAGAAATTTGAAATTAGTCCACTGCATTTCGAATTTTTAAATGAAATAAAATAAAATAATAAAATAAAATCCTTTGACACTCTTATGTTAGAGTGATTCAATGGTTCAAAGTTTCATTGAGCTTTCAATCAAGAGAAAAAAGCAAGTTTTTTGAAAAAAAAATTCAAAGTTTTTTGGCGGGAAAATATTTATTCAAAAACCGCCCAAACACAACCAACTATTGATTCCATTAATTGTTAAACTCTTTTCTTCAGGATTGTTGTTGAATTTAGAATACTTTCAATTGATTTTTTTTTTTTTTTTTTTTTTTTTTTTAATTTTTATTAAAAAAAATTTTTTTTTTTTTTTTTTTTTTTTTTTTTTTTTTTTTTGCTTTGTTTTGTGTTTCATTGTTTTATTTTTATTTTCTTTGAAAAGACAATTAATTCTACCTCTGTTTGGTTGGTTCGTTTCGTCTCCCATGGTTTCAAAGTTCTCCATAGTTATGAAAATTGAAAAAAAAAAAAAAAAAAAAAAAAAAAAAAAAAAAAAAAAAGAAAAAAAAGAGAAAAAAAAATTTGAAATTCAAAATTTTAACGGTAATTTTTATTTTTATTTTATCTAAAACAGGAGATTTGATTGAAAGCCACGAGGGGGGTGCGCAAATAAACTAAATAACAATAATTAGTTTATTTGCGGAGGGGGTGTGCGAATAACATAAAGAACAAGAATTGTTTTATTTTCGGAGGGGTGTGCAAATAAAACAAATAACAATAATTAGTTTATTTGCGAACGGGTGTGAGAATTATACTGGCTTATTTGCGGAGGGGGGTGCGCAAATAAAGGGTCTCTTTTTTTTTTTTTTTTTTTTACCAAGAAGTCAGCAAAAAGTCAACGGTTTGCAGTCGAAACAAAAACAAGATTCCCATTCTATGATTCAAACCTTTAACTACAACTACAAACCCTTTTATCTCAATACTCTTCAATATTGATTCTATTCCTCTTTGATTTCACTTCTTTTCACTTTATTTTTGATATCTTTTTTTTTTTTGAAAAATAATAGAGTTTGACTTTTAATTTTATTTTTTATTAGGATATCTAATTTTTGTTTGTTGAGCTTGTAATTGTAAATTGTAATTGTATTGGCAAGAACAGTGTATTAGGTAAATTCTTTGTTGAGAATTATTATTCTTCTTCTTAATTATCTCTTGTTTTCTTTTTTGTTTTTGTTTTTATTTTTCATTTTTTTTGAAAAAAAAAATTTACAAAACAAAAAATATAATGAAGTATTTTTGTTTGATTTTAGATGGATGAGATTGAACTTCAAGATGAATCAACGCAAAGTAATGAGCTTCAAAATGAGCAAAGTAATTACAATGAAGATCAAATAACGACGCGGAGCAATTTAATGAAGGAAGAAACAAAAGAAGAAGAAATAAATAAAGAAGCAGAAACAGAAACAGAAAAAGAAAAAGAAAAAGAAAAAGAAAGAGAAGAAGAAGAAGAAGAAGAAGAAGAAGAGGAAGATGAGGAAAAAAATAAGATTTTATTTTCATCTTATGAATTTTCAAAAGAACATTTTCCAGAGGATGTTTTTGGTCAACCTTTTCAAGATGGAATAGTTTATTTTGGAAAGAAAGAATCTTTAGATTTATTTCATCAAGTTTTGAATTGGAAAAACAATAATCCATCTTCAACTCTTCTTGATGCTTTAAAACATTTTTGTGATATTTATAAACGTAAAGATTCTCTCGTTTTTTTTTTAAAAAAAAAAAAAAAAAATCAAAAAATTAAAACTGAAAAATTTCATTACTAGGAGAAAGTCTTATAGTCGAAAAAGAAGAAGGAAGTGAAGAGGAGAAAAAATATTTAAAAAGTTATTTTTTATTTATAATTTATTTTCTATTTCCAATTTTTAATTTTTTTTAAAAAATCAAAATTAATAGAATTCATTGTCAATGGTATTGATGCAATCGCAAAAGTGGTTTACCAATCAAGAGATGTAGACTATGTTCTAAAATATGATCACAATAAAAAAAGTATTGGGATTAGAATGAAATGGGAGAAAAAGTTACTCAAGAAAGGATTTATTCTTGATCATACTCCAGGATTAGAACCAGGAGAAATATTTGTGAAAGTTTTTACACCTTTTTTCCTTTTAGCTAAAGAAGCAGAACAAAAACATCTCAAGTTTCCTTTAATCGTTGAAGGAGATCCACTCAAAGTGAATAAAGTTTATACTCATGTTAGTTTTTTAAATCAATGTATAACTATTGGAACAACAATCACGGATTTTTTCTTCTCTTATGCTAGTATTAAACCCATTTCTAGTGCAAGATTTCTTCTTGAAAAGATTTCACAGCTTCGAGGAGGTCAAGAAAGTAATCCTTGTTTAGGAACTGAAAGTTTAGAACAAATTTTAATCAATTTTTTCCCAAATGCCAAAAGAATTCTCTTAACATATTACATGATTACAAGAACAACTTTAAATCCACAAGAGACTCAAGATTTGGGTATCAAAATGGAAATTTCACTAGGAGTTAATCAAATGGTTAGTGAGGATATGTATAAAGGGTTTTATCCACTTCATAATGGATCAGAAAGTAACAAGGATGGCCCAAGTGTCAGGGCAGATTTAAAGACTAGATGGAGTTTTAGACCATTTTCTTTTCAACCTCTAGATGATATTCGAGAATATTATGGAGAAAAGATTGCCCTTTATTATGCATTTCTAGGATTTTATACTTTTTGGCTCTGGTTTGTTGCAATTCTTGGACTTTGTTGTTTTATATATGGAATCTATTTTGCAGCCTCAAAACCACTCGATGAAGATTTATCAGTTACTGAACTATTTCAAAAAAGTTCTGGAAACATTTTTGATAATGCAGCAACAATCCCATTTTCAGCGCTTATGTGTATTTGGGCAACTATTTTTATGGAATTTTGGAAAAGGAAAAATGCTTATTTAGCTTGGTGGTATCAATTTTATTTGATTCAATTTATTTTATTTTATTTTATTTTATTTTGTACTTTATATTTGTATTTTATATTTATTCGATTCTTTTCTTTTCTTCTTCTTTTTTTTTTTTTTTTTTTTTTTTTTTTTTTTTTTATTTTATATTTTTTTTTTTTTTTTTTTTTTTTTTTTTTTTTTTTTTTTTTTATTATTATCTATTTCTTCATCATTTAAAATTTAAATTCTTGTTTAGGTGGGATGTAAGACGACTAGAAGAAATTGAAGTAAATAGACCCGAATGGTATGGAACCAAAGTTCGAATTAGTCCAATTACAGGGAAAAATGAACTTTATTATCCAAAAAAAATTCAAAGAATGAAAATAGCTGCATCTTTTGGTTCTGTTGGTGTTTCAGTCCTCATTATCTTACTATCTATCTTAGGGATCATTACATATACTGCTTGGGCTTCAAATTATTTTGGAACTTGTTCTTTTCCTCAACTTGAAGAAAATAATTGTATTTCAGGAAACCAATCAGGAAATCATTCTCAGTGTACTGATCCATGCTATACAAGACCAACTCAAACCAATTGTGAATCTTTAACCTTTATTTATTCTGACTCTAACATCAATTATTGTTTTTGGAATTCAACTTCAAATTCTTGTGTTCCAAATTGTCTAGGATTTATTAGAAAACAAACATGTGATGAAAACTTATTTGGTACTGAATTTCGAGAAGCTTGTTTATGGAGAGATACCTATTATATATCTTCAATTACTGCTGCAATTATCAATTTAATTGTCATTGTTTCATTAGCAAAGGTATTTGAAACATTAGCTCAAAAGTTCAATGATTGGGAAAACCATCAAACTCAAACTCAATATGAGAATTCTTTAATCATCAAACACTTTTTTTTTCAATTCCTCAACTCCTACACGATCTTATTTTATATTGCCTTCTTTAAAGGAAGCACTGCAAATGCTATTTTTGGTAGACAAGATTTAAGTGATAGTTGTCTTTTTGGCTCTTGTTTTAATGAACTCATGATTCAATTGGTAATTGTCTTTGTTGGAAAGCAAGTTGTTAATCAAATTCAAGAACTTGGAATTCCAGTTGCAAAGAAAATATTTCGACGCAAACTTGAAGAGAGAAAGGTCGAGAAAATTAAAAAGAAACATTTAAAAAAGATGGAAAAATTACAAAAGGAAGGAAAAATTACCAAAATAACAGAAGAGCAAAAACAACCTCCACAATGGGTCCTCGATGGTTACTTGGATGAGTTTGGTAATGTTTTGTTTGATGATTACAATGAACTTGCAATTCAATTTGGATTTATTACTCTTTTTGTTGCCGCTTTTCCTCTTGCCCCTCTTTTTGCTCTCTGGAATAATTTGATAGAAATTAGAACAGATTCATGGAAGATCCTTACATCTTATCAAAGACCTCCTGGATTACAAGCAAAAAATCTTGGTATTTTATTTTATTTTTATTATTTTTATTTTTTTATTTTTTTCTTATTATTTAGTTTTGATTTTAAATTTTGATTTTGATTTTAATTTTAAATCATTTCTTTTTTTTTGGAAAATTATTTAATAGGTACATGGGAATTCATTTTAAATATGCTTGGAATTTTGTCTGTGATTACAAATGCATTTTTAATATCATTCACTTCAAATTGGGTCAGTGTAACTCTCAGTACAATTATAGATGATACCAAATTTACTGAAGCTCTTGCTGGTAGACTAATTTTTGTAATCTTATTTGAGGTACATTTATTTATTTATTTATTTATTTATTTATTTATTTATTTATTGTAATCCATTTTCCCATTTTCTTCTTGATTTTTAATTTTCTTTTTCTTTTTTTTTTTAGCACATCGTAATTGGAATTAAACTATGTATGGTTTATTTAATTCCAAGTACTCCTTATTATGTACGACTTGCCATTGATCGTGAAAAGTTTTTTTTTCTTTTTTTTTTCGTTTTTTTTTTTTTTTTTTTTTTTTTTTTTTTTTTTTTCTGAAGCAAAAAAAATTACCAATGAATTATAGTTATCTTGAACGTTTGGCAATTGAAGGTCGTCAAGAAGGAGAAGTGGAAGAACAACAAAATATTGAGAACTTTATTTTAGAATTTATGGATGATCTTGATGAATTTTCAAAAAACGCACAAAAGAAAACAACGGAAATTACAAATAAAACAAGTGAAGTAGTCAAAGAAGCATTCAAATAAGGAAAAAATAAAATAAAAGACCATGATGAAAACATCAAACATTGTGATTATTTATATATTTTGAGAAAATAAAAAATAAAAAATAAATTTTGAAGTTACAAAAGGAATTTAAAATTTCTACTTTTCTTTGTTCTTTATAAATAACTCGATTACATTTTTGATTACAATTTTTTGTCCTTCTACATAATTTTTCAAAAATTGAATTGAAGGTTTTGAGTCTACTCTTTATTATTTTTTTAAAAAAAGTATTTAGATTTATTAATGAGAAAGAGAAAGAAAAACTTCATTTATCACTTACTCTAAAAATTTAATTTCTTCTAAATCTATTAAACTTTGTTCGAGCATTGCTAATAATAAGTTATTCATTCTTGTTTCATTTTCATTTGATATCATTCCTTGTGGCCAAACACCACTTGTTTCAAACTCATTAATCTTTAGTGATATTTGCTCTAAATCATCGTCATCAATTACAGTAATTCCTT
>Ga0209960_1003296_pt1 | contig 14244 bp, 16 predicted proteins | sample ThiBiot_500_plan_2_FD_183947 | JGI IMG/M metagenome (GOLD analysis project Ga0209960, IMG submission 183947) | Wastewater bioreactor microbial communities from Cape Town, South Africa - Thiocy_expt_500_plan (SPAdes) | ecosystem: Engineered > Bioreactor > Thiocyanate-remediating >... | reverse complement strand
CGTTGAAAAAATTATCGAGAAAAATCAACCAAAAATCATTAAAAATCATTAAAAATCATTAACAATCCTTTACAAAATCAATAAAAGTTGTTAGAAAATGAATAAAAATGATATAATTATTAAAAATTATGATGAAACATTTCAATTTTTTTGTTTTGTTGGAAATATAAAACACTTAGAAAAAAACTTGGAAAATTTCCCTTTTGGTTTATTATAACCGAAACTAAAAGATCTCTAATTTCAACACTTTAATAACTAAACTCAACTAAACTTTTACTTTTAATTATAGAATTTAAAGCTCAATTGATCAATTACCAAAAGACTTTGAGTTAGAAGAAGTAACAAAACAGAACAGAACCAATATCTGAAACACTACTTCAAATGTATGTTCGTTACATTTTCTTATGTTATAGTACGTTATATAACTTATAAAGTATTCAATCAATCAAAGGATCTAATAGAGATATCTTTCTAGATATTGAGACCTATATATGCTATCATATCATATATGCATATTTATTTAAGAGTGCTTAATAATTAATTATCAATCAATGTATTCATCATGTTTTCATCAAAGGAACCAAGTAATGGATTGAGTTAATGATAATGACCATTAGACATTAAATTCATTCAAAAGAATAAAATAACATCAAATCAAATGAGATTGAATGTTTTGATTTATATTTGGTAACTAATTTTAATTATTAATAATGTAGTTTTGAGAAAAAGGAATTATTGAACATAGCCAACTGTATTTGTACTAGTACTATATTATATTATTTTGATCTTCCACAAAAAAATTCTCATTGAAAATCTATTGCAAAAAACAGAAAAAAATTATCAGTTAAACAGTAATTTTTTATTTTTGATTTATTTATTTTTCATATCAAATATTAATAATTGAAATTTGGAATATGGACGTTAATCTGATATAATACAATTATATAATAGAATTAAAAAAGGAAGGAAATTTAATTATTCGTCTTTGTTCAAAAAATTAAAAAATCAAAGATGAGCAAAGATGATAAAGATAAAAAAATGCCAAGAAAACAGAGCTTGCTGTTCAAGCTTTTCTCTCCAAAAGAGATGAAATCTTACACCTTAGTCGATGTAATTAAGCAATTAGAAGAAGAAGAAAAAACTCAAAATGAACAATTAGATCTTTTATCGTTTTTAAATGAGAATGTCTCTTCCATTTCTTCCCATTCCACAACTTATGCAGAATTATCACCTTCTCATTCACCACGTCCAAGATTGGAACCTGAAATAGATCCTGGAATGGTCTGGATTAATAAACAAAAGAAGAAGGATGAAAAATCCTCATCTCGAGAATTTCTGGGTCCTGATTCAAGTCCAAAAGAGAAAACCCCAGAAAAAATAGAAAAGAAATCTGTTGAAAAAACTCAAGAGAAATTACCTCAACCTCAAGAAACTGCCACGAAACAAAAACCTGAAGAGGAATCAAGTAAAGTGAATGATAATAAAGATTTAAAAAGTGAAGTTAAAGATGAAACAAAAGGAGAAGTTAAGAACGAAGTTAAAGATGAAGTTAACAATGAAGTTAAAGAAGTTAAAGATAAAGATAAGGAGGTAAATATAGCATCAGAAAACAAGGCTCCAGTTCCAGAGAAAAATCAAAGGCAGCTTGTTTTGGAACAAAGAGCTGCAATTGCTGAAAAACGTGCTAAATTAATGAAATTACTCAAAGGTTTTCTTTCTTTTCTTTCTTTCTTTATTTATTTATTGATTTGTTAACTAAAAGTAAAAACTTTTTGTTTTTTTTAAAAAAATAGAACAAGTAGAGAAAGATATTAAAGTACGAGATTTTGCTTTTCAACCTCAAGATCCTATGCATTGGGGTGAACGTGGTGCGATAAAATTTAAAGCTGATTTACAAATTCAAACTAATTTTAATACACCACCATCTTAAAAACTTTGATTTTTTTTTTTTTTTTTTTTTTTTTTTTTTTTTTTTTTTTTTTTTTTTTTTTTTTTTTTTTTTTTTTTTTTTTTTTTTTTTTTTTTTTTTTCTTTTTTTTTTTTTTTTTTTTTTTTTTTTTTTTTTTCATTTCATTTCTTGATTTCTTTATTTCTTTATTTTTCAAAAAATTATATTTCATTCATTTATTTTAAATTCTTCATTATCTAAATTTTTAAAAGATAATGGCTTAAAAAGATAGCCAGTACCAGCATAAAATTTTCCATTAAACTCTACCCAATGTAACCGAAGAGCATGTAAGAAAGCAGATAATCCTTCCATAATTAATAAAATGGAGATAGTTAATACAAACCAAGTGGCAAATGCACCAACCATTCCTAGAGCACTCAAGAATCCTCCATCATTACTCTCTAGAACTTTTCCTAGTGTCATATCCCAGATTACAGATGAGAGTTCTTTTGAAAATGTTCAAGTCAATATTGACAAAAAAAAATTGAGGATAAATAAAATAAAATGAAATAAAATTACGAGCATGTGCAAGTGAAAGAGCCCATAGCCTTAAATATGAAGCGGTATTGGAAATAGCACCCAAACAAAACTCAATTGTGTGAATAACTTGATGTATCATAATTTCTCCAAAGTCATGTTCTTCTTCATCTTCAAGAGTTACATCTTCATCTTCGTCATCTATACTTTGATCAAGCCTTCCTAGTAAATGGGCCTATTTTTTCAAAAAAAAAACAAATAAATAAATAATAACAAGGGGAATCAAAAGAGGGAGAAAAAAAAAAAGAAAGAACTACCTTTTTCTTGAGTTGATGTCTAATCCAAAATGGTTTTACTAATAACATCCATGGAACTGCTATTAATGCCAAAAATAAAAGAAATAATTGAATTCCTCCTTGTCCAGAATATAGCTCTTCACCTGACTCAATATTTCCAGGTGATAAGAACATATTAATTAACATATTTAATAATGAAGGAGGATTTCTGTGATCCCAATTCCGACACCATTTATAAATGATTGTAAGCATTATATAACCAAAGATTGACTAATTATTTTTAATTTTAATTTTGTTGAGAGATTTTTCAGAAAAAAAAAAGAAAAAAAAAAAAATTACCTCAAGGAAAATGATTTGAGGAATAAATTCATTAATAATATTAACTTTTTGACGAAAATGTTGAAAATTGTAGAAACTTAAGACAACTCCAAATGTCATTTGCATTACTCCAAAGATGATTGACATTTTCATTTTATATGAGTTCAAAAAAATTAATGCATTATCACTTCCATGCCAAGACTTTTTTTTTATTATCGTTGATTATTGAGTTGGATTATCTTTCAAAACAAATTTGATTCAAGTAAAATAAATAATAATAAAATTTACAAAATCAATTCCAAGAGGATAAACTTTTCCATTAAAAATTCCAATATAATTTCCATTTATTGATGTCTCTTTGAACTCCCATCCAGAATCAAAAATTGGTAATGCTTCATTAATTTTTACAGTGAAAAATGGAATTGAACAAAAGATAATAAATAAATAAATAATTTTCATACCTTTTGAAAACATATCATTATAAATTAAACCAGTGTAAATTGAAAAAATTCCCATTAACAAAATGATGTATCGTCCAGAAAATACAATTTCAAACATCTGAAGAAAAAAAAAGATAAATAAAAATAAATAAAATAAAAATAAAATGAAATAAAATGAAAATAACCTCTCCCAAATCTTTCCGTTTTTGAAAATAATTCTCTTTTATACAAATATGTACAGCAGCAAGAGTCATTAATATTCCATGTCCTATGTCTCCAAACATGACAGCAAATAAGAAAGGGAAAGTAATAATTGCAAATGGGGTGGGATTAACTTCTTGATATTTTGAAACACCATAAGCATCAATAATTGCTTGAAATCCTTCAGTAAATTTATTTGTTTGATGATATGTTGGAGGATTCATTTTAGTTTTCAAGACATTTAAAACAGAAGGAATATGTGTTTGAGTATGTTCTGTTACATAATTCAGGGTTCTTCTAATTTGTGGTACATCTTTTGTTGAGCACCAACCTTCAGCTACAAAACATTTAGAAGTTACATCCATATTAAATAAACTCATTGTGAAATAGACCATCTTTTCTTTTCGAATAGAAATCTTCCATCCATGTACTTGTTTGCTAATATCATTTAATAATCTTCTACGATGGTCCATTGTTTTTGATAAAACCTAATTAATATTTAATTTATTATATTTTGTTATATTTCGTTTGTTTCAAAAAAAAAACATTTTCAAGATCTTGTAATCTCTCTGAAATTTCTTTCAATAAATCAGCTCTTCCTTGATAAGTATCTGGACAAGGATATAAACTTGCACCAAAACTTTCACAAATTTTTTTGATTTTATTTTTGATTTCCTCTCCTTGACAAAAAATTGCGAACACATTGAATTCAAAACTTTCTCTCTATTTGTTTGATGGAATTATTTATTTATTTATTCACTTATTTATTTTGAGAAAAAAAAATAAAAGGAAAATTACTGTTAAATGATTTTTAATTGTTTCTTTTACTTCACTTTGATTCATAAAAAGATTTCCACGAAGTGATCTCCATAATACTCTTTCAAAAGGTCCTTGTTTCTTTCTTGGGATAACTCCTGTCACAAAACTTTTTTTTTTTCAATGTTAGAAAATTTTGTGAATGCAATATTTTCTTTAGACATACTTGATTTTAAAAGTGTTAGGTTTTTCTTCTTTTTTTATTAGTTCTTCCATTTCTAGATCATCATCACTTCTAAAATAACTATCAAGACTTCTCCTTGGAGTTTCTTCATCTTTAGAGTTCATAAGTTTCTAATTTTTTTTTATTTGTACATTAATTTATTGAAATGAACGAAAGAATAATTTGAAAGAAAAAAAAAAAAACATTATCAAGAAGTCTTTCAGTTTCTATCAGTACATATTTTAGTTCAGTTAATTCAAAAATATTTGCTAACATTGCTTCTTCACTTTTACTAAGTTGAGTTATTTCATCTTCATAGTTTTTGAGAGTCATCTAAAATTGATTATGATTTAATTAATTTTAAATAAATGATAATTCATTACTTCAAGTTCATCCATTTCTTGAAATAAAGAAATTCTCTGTCTTCTTTCACTATGTTCTATTATCTGTAATCCAGCATTTTCAATATGTTGATATAGAAATCCTATTATAATTCAAGATTAATTATTGTCAATTCTTTTTCCAAACTTAATCACTCACTTAATTTTCTTTCCATTTCATCGTATCTTTTGATTTCATTCACAAAATTTCTTTGAAACGAATTTGTTTTTGGGTTTAGCTTTAATTTTAAATATGAGTTTGTAAAATATTTTCAGATAATAAAACAAAAATTAAAAGTACATCACAAAATTGGATAATGCCTAATTCTCCTAACTCAGTAACTAACACTTTTGCAACCTCATACTGAATAAACAGTTGAACTAATGACATCTTCTCTGACCTAAATAGAGAACCCATCTTTTACGACCTTTCCCTCCAGTTGACTCTATCTTCACCTATTGATACCTAATAATTTTTAAAAAAAAAACAATTAGAAGGGTATAAAAAATCAATTTCAGATAAGCTATTCATTCTGATTGATTCAAAAATTAGAGTTCATAATTCAGCATAACTCAGTTCGTATGCAATCACATTTAAATTATTTCCAATCTCTTCGCATAACAAATTTTTTTCTGGCGAGGTCCGTTATAAATTTCTGGTCAATAATTCTAAATTTTGAATCACAAGCACTTGAAATTTAACTATAATTTCATAAATTGAGTTGTAAAAGAAGTGAAATGAAATGAAATCTACAATATATATGTCTTCAGTTAATTTTTCAAAGAGGAGGACGGTTTCGTTTCGTTTCCCTGATTTTTTTTTTTTTTTTTTTCCCAAACCAGCAATCAAACCAAGAAATCAAGAGGCCTATCTCCCTCTTCACGTCACGCTACAACCACAATCACTCTTCAATATTTTAAATTTCAACTTATAGGTACTTTTTCATTGATTCATTTTTTTTATTTTGAACTTTTGATTCAATTCTGTAAATTTATTCAATGTTTGTTTTGTTTGTTTCAAATTAGCAATCAAGACGCAATCCAGCAAAAAAACAGAAGTAGTGCTAATCAAGAAGTCTGTCAATCTATCCTCAAGTAATATTACTCCAATCAATCATTTATAGATAATCATATTAGAAGGTTCAATATACTTCAATTGAAATTTACTTTTGAACGATTTTTCTTGTTACTTTTTCAATTATTGTAAAAGCCATTCAATGTTTTTTTTTGTTTTCAAAGCAGCAATCAATAGGCCTATCTTCAAGTAATTCTGATCTAACCTGAACTCGTTGATATTATAAAGCTCAAAAAGATACTTCAATTCGATCATCATAGGTACTTTTGATTGGTTGGTTTTTCTTGTTTATTTTTAATTCAGTTTATTGTAAAACCGTTCAATGTTTGCTTGTTTGTTCAATCGCTAAAGAGCCTAGTATAAACTCTATCTATTTATCATCAAGTACTTTCGAAGAGATAAATAAGAAGATATTTGAAGGAATAAATGGATCATGGACTCTTATTAAGTCAACAACTTTTTCTTGATTGTATGAATGGATACACTGAACGAGTGAGGAAATTACTTGCTGATCCCCATATTAATGTTAATTATGAAAGTTGTTCTTGTGAAACACCTTTTTTTATTGCTTGTTTATTTGGACATACTAGACTTGTTAAATTATTATTAAATGATGAGAGAGTTAAGATAAATTCTGCAAATATTTGTAATGGTATGACTCCCTTGTCAATTGCTTGTGAATATGAATTTATTGAAATTGTAAAATATATATTGGCAAGTGGAAAAGAAGTTAATCTTGCTGCGAAGGATAATAATGGGAAAACTGTAATTGATATTGCAAAAGAAGAAAAACGATTTCATGATTATGAAACCGAAGAAGAATATGAAGAAAGAAAGAAAATTGGTACAACGATCGTTGAATTGTTGGAATCATTTGAAAGAAATCAAAATGAAACAAGATTAAAATTAAGAGTACAACTTGGGTTAGCAGGTAAATATTTTTTATTTTTTTAATTTACTATTATTTTTACTCAATTTTAATATTTCAAGAAAATGACGCTGCTTCTCTCTTTACAATCATGGTTCTCCTCTCAGATGATTATTTGGATTTCAAATAAGTGCTCAAATTTCGATGAATTATTAAAGAAATCAATTTAGAAGGAATTTAACTTCTCATGATCAAAGATTTTATTGTAATTGAAAATTTTGAAAAATTTTGTTGAAGGGCGATGTTGTAAAATCTTTAGATTGAAAATGAAATTCTTTCAATTACACCCAATATTAAGTCCAAAGTTCGAATGAACAAATGAGAAAAAATAAAAATAATCAAGATGAATTTGGATTTATTTTTATTTTATACATTATTCGTACATGTTTTCTAAAAATATCACTATCAACACAAGAAGTTGAAGAAAGAAAACTCAGCTACGATTTCTTTCTTTAAAATGATAATTGAAAACTGAGGTCTACAAGTTTTCAACAAAAAAAAACTAGAAATAATCGAGAAGTTCGTAGTAGTAAAATAAAAGATTGGGTTTAAATTTGACTGTAACTATGATTGAGGTTGAGACTGGGATTGGGATTGAGATTGAGATTGAGGGAATGTGTTTAAGCTTTGAAGTACATAAAGGTGAGGTTTTGATTTTGTTGAATTTCTTACTAGATTTGAGTAATAATATTGAAGTTTCTCTGGGGCAACATAAAGTTTCCAATCCAAGAGAATTAAAGTTTCAAGTTCCAAAGAGTTGAGCTCATCAATTGTTAATCCACCAACTTTTGCATAATGTGCATTTGTATGGTAGTTATCACAAATTGCTTTTATTGCCACGACTACAGCAGATATAATAACTCTATGAATTGTTAAAGAAGATATTACAAGTCCACATTTCTCACACATTTTGTCTATATAAATCAAAAGCATCAGTAAGCAACATTTATCAACTGATGCAAACCGAACAATTCTAGTGAAATAATCTTTAACAGATATTGTTGGAGGTATTCTAGAATGAAACCTAGTTATAGTATCAGGATTTAAAGGGAGTTGATCATTATATTCAATTATCTTCTCAAACATCCCGGTTATCATTTCAATTATAAGTGAAATATCTGAATCAAAGAAAAGGGAAGGGATAAGAATTGGGGTTGGTTTTGTTGAAGAGTCAGAACTTGAAGTTGGGATCATTTTGTTTGAGGTTGAAGATGTGGTTGAATTTGGATTTGAATTTAAATTTGGATTTGACGTTGAATTTGAGATTAAATTTGAAGAAGAGTTGATATTGTTGTTATTTGTACTTGAATTTTTCTCTAGTTTCGGAGTTAGAATTTTTGAAAATCTTGGAGAATTTGAATTTGAATTTGAGTTTGAGTTTGAGTTTGAATTCGAATTCGAATTCGACTCATCAGTAGTCGGAACAATATAACTTGAATTTGAGTTTGAAAATACATTTGAATTTGAAGGTGAATTTGAATTCGGTGATAAGCATAAGGTTGTATTTGAACTCCTCCGAGACTCATCTATTTCATAAGTCTCTAAATTCTTAGCCTTCTTATTTGGTGTCAATAATGTCTGTGTAGGTCTCTTTTTCGTATTAGAAAACTGGTGAGAAGAATACTCTGAGAATGAAAGAACTGTAGGTTGGTCTTGAGAAGGTTGCATTTGAGGAAGAAAGAAAGTAACAATACTGAATACTGAATCCTATTTTATTTTAAATTGAATGATAGAATTGTATTATAGAAACTAAAAGGTTTGAAACAAATAGATATCTAATTATATATGTTGTATATTCAATGTATAAGTAATTGCTTCCAACCAATTCTATACTTAATGGCAAGCTAATTCAATATATTTAGAATTACAATGAGAGTATGAATTAAATGGGTCAAATATAACTATCTATCTATTAGAATTTATTGAATAGTTAGTTTGAGTTGAGTTCTTATTATTATTATAGTTTTGAATTATAAAAGTCAATTATTATAAATGAAAGTCAGCTTTTAAATATGAAATTTTAACAATTTAATATAACAACATAGAATAGAATAGAATATATGTCTAATTAGCTCTTACAGTATATTATAAGTGATTTATAAGTGTTTTATAAGTGTGGATAGGTGTTTATATGAGTTTTATAATTGAAGAGTTGTTTGTCAATAATGGAATTGCCAGTACCAATGCTCCTTCTAACACTCTTCTAATATTTAATATTCATCTATCTCATAGTTCTAATAACATTCAATATAATATATATTTTTAACAAATCTTATTATTAATACTACTTTGATATTATTAATACTATTGGTATTATTAGGAGTATTGTAGTGCAACTTGAAATCCCGTTATTGCAGTAATATGGCTCAATGTGTTCGTATCAACTTCAAAAACTCTTGAAAGTGATTATAATAATAATTGTTCGAATAATTCTATCTATCTATCTAGCTTTATTGATATTTAACAGTTTAAAAGTGTTTGAATAGTTTGTAAAAGTTTGTATGTATGTGTATGTTTGGTTTTGACTTGAGTGAATGAAGAGCCTTTGCTAATTGCGCAGCGCCTTCTCTTTTCTATTTTAAAGTAACTAAAATTTTAGTTTTATGATATTTGTTCTTCTTCTTGATAAACTTTACTACCAATATGTTGGGGGGATCAGATATATTAGTAGTAACTTTATAATTTTTAATTTCTCATCAATCTTTATAAAACTTCACTTGTTACATATATTGGCAATTTCCTTTTTTTTTTTTTTCTTGATGCTTCAATGTTCTTGAAGAAATTTACAAGTAGTAATAGTTGAAAAAGGGAAAACTTGAAAAATTGCAATTAGTCATGTTCACTTTCAACAAAATTCGCTCATCTCAACATATCAATTGTGATTCTTGTTTGTTTTCCAAAGATGTTTTGTTTTTCTCGAGTTTTTCTAACATTTGCTCAAATCGTTGTTCTGAATTTGATTCCATTTTTTCAAACCTTTGATCCAACTTTTCAAGACTTTGTTCCATTTTTCCAATCCTTTGTTCAAGTTTTTCAAATTGTTCAGGTGTTTCAAAATTCCCTTTGGTTTGGGCTTCTGCTTGATCAAACTTTTGTTTTACAGTTTCAAAGTTTTCTTCCACTTTTTGAAGTCTATTCTCAAATCCATCTATTTTGGTGAGAATCTTTTCCAGAAGACTTAATATTTGTTGTTGTTGTTGATTTTGATGATCATTGCTGGTTGATTGTGATTGTGAATTAATTGTTGGTTGTCGAGTAACTTGAATTGGTTTTGGGTTTTGATCTTGCTTTTGTTCTTGTGCTTGATCCAGAGCCTCTGGTTTATCCAGCAATTTGACCAGTTGAGATAGAATGGGTAAGAATAACTCTTCAATGAAAATCATATCCTTCCAGAGATTATACCAAATTTTATTTCCCAATAATGCGCCTAACCATCCTCTTGGTTGATAATTCTCTTCTGCCATAATACAAATGACTTCTTTTTTTAATTTATAAGCATACTCAGCTTCAGTTCTACATGCTTGGGATTCTTTATATTTTGATGATAAAAAAACAAGAATAACCGATGATTCTTCAACCGCTTCTGCCATTTTTTCTAATACACTTCCTTCCATTTGTTCAATATCAATCCAAATTGGAATATTTTTTGATTGTAAAAAATTTGCAATTCCTCTTGCCTTTTCTTTTTCTTCCCAACAATATGAAATCATCACTTGTCCTTTTATCTCATTTCTATTTTGATTTTGGTTTTGGTTTCCAATTAAAATAAATAATGCACCATCAACTGCTCTTTTAACACTCTCATTATCTTTTATATTAAATCCTTTTAATATTTCAACAATTCCATTTGAAAGAAATTCATTTTTGCAATCTTTATCAAATGATAAATTCCAAATTAAAGTTGAGAGTTCTTCAATTGTTCTTTCACTTGTTTTTAACAAATTATCCTTTCTATTGGTAATGAATTCAATTATTTTTTTCACAATTCCATTATTTTTTAATTCTTTCATATTTGCTTCATTTCTTGCCAAACTTCCAAGGGCTTTTAAGATATTGTAACAATTAATTAAATAACCTTCTTTATTGTACACATATTGTTGAGCCTCTGTAATGATAAAAGTATTGACAACATCCAGTATTTTTGAGATTACTTTTGGAGATGCAGGATTTGATCCAAATTCATTGTTTTGATTAACATCATTTGATGATAAAAATGCTTGAATGATACAACTAAGAAAATGATATTCGGAGTTTTGATTATCAACAAATGGTTGAATAATCTCTTTTGTTCCAAATCCCAATAAAATTGATTTTGATGAATCAATTGCTGATGATTCCATTAAACAATCCATTGCGATGTTCATAGATTTTTGAGAAGATTGATTATTTCTAACTGTTGGGAAAATAATATTTTCAAGGACTGTTTTAACAATTTCTTTGTTTGAAATATATCCTGCTAAACTTAATAGTATTCCGGCTACCCTTAATTTTGATGCAATATCTTGTGTTTCATTTAGAAGAATTGTTAAAGAGTTGAGAAATTCTGAATTCTTGCCAAGATACTCACGAAATAATTGATTGTGACTAACAATATTCGTTGTTGGACTCAAAAGAGTTTTTTGAGTATCTTTCGTTGATTGAATAAAAGAGTTTGCAAGAATGTCCATTCCTCCAATATCTTTGAATATCCTTGTAATTTCATCATTCAACGAAAGTTTTTCGATAGCCCAAAAAATTGCCAAAGGTGCCTCATTTGCTTGATTGAAATCAACTCTTTTATCATTTAACAATAATTTCACAATTTCAATGTGTCCATATTTACAAGCAGCATAAAATGGGGTTAAACCATCCCACTTTGCTTGATTGATATCAACTCTATCATCATTTACTAATAATTTCACAATTTCAATATATCCTTTTCGACAAGCATTATAAAAAGGTGTTGATTTATCCCAAAGTTCTTGCCAATTGATGTTGAATTGTGGATTTTGAATTAATTTTTGAACTTCTTCAACTTTTCCATCTCTACAAGCTTCCCAGAGCTTTTTTCCTTGTGACTTGAACATTCTAATAAGTTTTCTGGTTTGAACCTTAAAAATTGAAATAGCCCTGCACCAAAGGAGTTGAACGAGGATTTTTATTTTTCTTTACTTTTGAACAGATAAAGAAGCTGAAGTACTACTCAGTGAGTGTCGAAAAGGAACTTCATGAATCGCCTTTGAAGAAGAAGAGGGAGAGGAGAGCTAGGCATTTGAATGATGGTGGAGAACAAATGTTTTGTTGAAGTAAACTAACTTATTGACCTTCATTGATTCACCTTGAACAATTGAAAAAAAGAGTTTATCAAAATGATTCGAACTAACTGGATTGGATATCGATATTCAACATTAATCTAATGAACAAAATGTTTTGATTCATTTGATTGTTATTTTTTTGAAAAGAAGAAATAAAAGAAGTAAATTTGATTTAATGAATAAAAGAAGAAAAGTGGATTGATTTAACTATCTTAGAAAATTGAAATTTTGTGATCTTCTCCGCTTACAATTATATTTTGTGTTTTGGGATGAATTGAAATACCCATTGGTGCATTGACTTTGAATTTTGAGATGTATGTTCCATTTGGATCAAATACTTGAATTCTATTATTGAGTTTGTCACAAACAAAAATATTATCATTCATATCAACACAAATTTGATATGGATAACGAAATTGTCCATTTCCATTTCCTCTTGATCCAAATTTTGGAATGAATTTTCCTTCTAAATCAAATATTTGAATTCTATGATTAAATGTATCACAAACAAGAATATTTCCTTTAGAATTAATTGTTATTCCCCATGGATAAATAAATTGACCATTTCCATTTCCTCCTGACCCAAATGTTGAAATAAAATTTCCTTCTGAATCAAATATTTGAATTCTATTATTACCATTATCACAAACAAGAATATTATCATTTAAATCAGTTGTTAGTCCAGCTGGGTGATTAAATTGACCATTTTTATTTCCATTTGATCCAAATTTTGAAATGAATTTTCCTTCTGAATCAAATATTTGAATTCTATTATTACGTTGATCACTAACAATAATATTTCCATTTGAATTTATTGCTATTCCAATTGGACTTTTAAATTGACCGTTCCCATTTCCTTCCGATCCAAATGTTGAAATAAATATTCCTTCTGAATTAAATATTTGAATTCTATTATTCCCAGCATCACAAACAATAATATTTCCATTCGAATTTGTTGTTACTCCAATTGGATAATCAAATTGGCTATTTCCATTTCCTTCTGATCCAAATGTTAATTTTGGTTCATTTATTTCATTATAATTTCTTTGTTTCAATTTCAAAAATACTTGAATTTGAAAAGGTGAAGATGGAAGATTTACTCCATTACATTCAATAAAAATTGAATATTTTCCTTCATCTTTCAATTTCATTTTCACTTCATATATTCCATTATTTAAATCCATAATTTTCCATTCATATTTCTCATTATTTCCATTTTTTGATTTTAATTCATTTTCAATTTTAATGGCAAAATTCATTCCATTTCCTCCATTTTTCATTTCATTTCCATCTTTTGAATAACTAATTATCTCAAATTTAAATTCTTTATTTTTAAATATTGTTTCTTTTTCATCTCTTGAAATTAAACATTGATCAGCTGAAATTTCATTTGAATCAATCATTCCAATATTTAAAATATTTGAGTAAATTGATTCTTCTTCATTTTTCAAACTAATAAAATCAATAAAGGGATTATGACATGGTTCAATTCTCCAAATATTATTTGATAAATAATTTAATCTTGATTCATATAAATTCTTCATTGAGATTAATTGAAGATCATTCTTGTTTTTCTTTGATAAAGAAATCGAATTTTCAATCATTTGACAAGATCCAATAATACTTTCAATTCCAAATTTCAATTCATCTATTTGAAGTTCTAATTCTTTCTTTTTATATTTCTCAATTTCCTCTAATTTATTTAATAATTCTTGTTCTTTTTCATCCAATTTAGTTCTAATTTTGTTGAAAAGTTCATTGATTTGAGTTTGAGTTGCTGTTGAATTGATTTCAAGTTGTTGAATCATTTCTTCACATTTATTTATTCCTTCTTGTAATTTTTTCTCTTTGGGTTTCACCTTATTATTTTGATATCTAAAAAAAAGAAGAAAAAAAAAGGAAAAAAAA
>Ga0209960_1003295_pt1 | contig 14244 bp, 16 predicted proteins | sample ThiBiot_500_plan_2_FD_183947 | JGI IMG/M metagenome (GOLD analysis project Ga0209960, IMG submission 183947) | Wastewater bioreactor microbial communities from Cape Town, South Africa - Thiocy_expt_500_plan (SPAdes) | ecosystem: Engineered > Bioreactor > Thiocyanate-remediating >... | reverse complement strand
ATTCGCTCAGTCGGGACAACCTCCGGCGCAAAGAACGTGCGCGGTCGTTTGTACAATGCTCGATCGGACGCACTTTGTAGAGAACTAGCTGTTTTCTGGAACGCTTCTAAAATATTTGTTCGCACGCGTTTCTGCATTTCAAAAAGCTCCAGTTGTTTGATTTCAATAAGTGCATCGATGCGCATCTCATCTGGCAACATCGGATACAGTACTTTCAACTCCTCTAGACGTTGCTTCATTCTGCTCTGGATACGCGTCTCGCGGTCTTGAATTACAAACGCAGCGTCCATTGGAATCAATCCAAGTGTGACACCATTATTTGAGATCGAAACTGGTGCCGTAGAAACGTGCTTTGCAAGTGTTGTCGGCTTTGTACTAGATCCGTTGGACTCCTTTTTAATCGCTTTTAGCGCATCTTCAGGCACGGGCACATTGCGCGTTAAATGCCTGTATGCTACTTGCTGGGCTTTTAATTGATCGCGTTGTTCCGGAGTCATATTTTGTATAGTAAGCAAGAGTTGCTGTTGCGCTTTGATTACTTTTGTAAGAGCCAAGTAATTGGGATCCGTCATAGGAACGCCTTTAGCCTTCATATCATTGATTACCTTCATAAAAAATAATATTTAGTATATTTGGCAGGTGTTGATTAAACGCCCCAGAACGAGAAGTTACCTTCAGTAATCCAACTAACTCTGCTTTGCTCAACAAGAAGGGCGGAATTCCGTCAATAATTATATTGGTATTATTTACATTGGCATTATTCGCATGTTGTAGCGTTTGAGGCGTTGTCGTGGCCACATCCGTCATTATTGATCTAACGATAATTGAGTTAGGCACAGAAAGGTTAGTAAATATTTTTACAAATCATGCGATAGCTATAGGACATAACTGCACGAGAAATTATTATTTTTCAATCGCACTGGTATGTAAATTACAAAATTCAAGAAATTTGTTGAATCGAGTAAATTGGCTCCCGTCTTACTTCATAAGAGCTACCAAAAATCAAACACTTACATTTAACTTAGAACGGCGTCACCGTACAAAACGCCAAAAAGCGCGGCGTGTTCTTTTCCCTTCAAACAAAAAAAAATAACTTAACCAAAAATAAGCGATTAAGTCATTTTTTTTTTTTTTGATGCCGACATATCTCTTAAAGTTTAGGCGATGCCAGCTGCGTTCCCTGTTTTTTTCTGACACACTTCAAAGTTTACATACGTTAACAACTTGGTTTCGGAATTGCCATTATTCTTTTCTTTAACAAACTTAACACGGTAGATCAGTCGCACCACCGAGATGGAAAACAACGATATTTTTGGTGATGACCCAGAGGACTTAACGACATGCTGGGTCTGTTATAACATGTTTGTCGATCCGACAACTCTCAAATGCTCGCATACAATGTGCAAGGTAAGATCATCATACCCTTACCTACAAATAAAAAAAAAAATCAAATTTTAAATTAACAAAAAATACTTTATCAATACCTGCAGCAAAATAAGATAGTATGCTAGCTAACAAATACACCTTTATCATTAGGAATGTTTAGTTAAAGTTTTCAAAAGAAATCCTCTTTGTCCGTTCTGTCGCGCTCAGTTCGGGGTGCCATTCCCTGAAGTTAACCAAAAGCTCAAGGCGATTGTAGACAAATACAAACAATATTTATTGAACAGAAAACTCGAGAACGCACCTCCAGCTCCCATGATCGAGCAAGACGTAAGTAACAATTCCATCTCGTTCTGCAGGCACAATTTTAATGCGTATTTAGTCTATGTTCGTGTCAATGCCCCCAGAGATATTAATGAACGTATTTACGAACCTAAAAGAAAAGGAATTGGGTCGCTTATCCCAAGTGCGTATTTTCCGTTGTTTATTTGAAATAAAAACTTTACTAATAGAGACAGGTTTGCCGCGAAGTAAAGACCGTCAGCGACGATGGATGGTTGTGGAGAAGTATTTGTTTGCAAACATTCCCTTTTGTCGTCATGGTAAGCCGAACTGAAATCTCTAATAGTTTTGCTTATTGAAGTGTGTAGGATCCAGAAGCTAAAGGCTGGAAGAGAGCATATAAATATCGTAGCCAAATCAAGCGTGGTTGGGAAGAAGGTCGTGCTGGTGATTTCAAGCTTACAACAATGCGTGGTCATTCTGACTACGTTACATGCTTCGATTATTACCGAAACAATATAGTGACTGGATCCGCTGACTCCGAGTAAGCTTACTTACCGCCACTTCCACCACTTATATTGTGCTGCGTAGTAACCGTTACTTTTCTAGTGTAATGATCTGGAAGGCACATAAGTCAGAATCAGTTAATACGTTAAAAGGTCATCACGGAGTTATTGCCTCTGTTAAATTCAACGAGGTTTGGATTGTCAGTGGTGGCACAGACCACTCTGCGAAAGTGTGGGACACTACCACGGGCACGTGCCTCTATACCTTCCCATCAAATGTAAGGCTTTTTAAAATGCTACTATTTCAATTGCTAATATGAAGGTCGTTAGAATGCTGTAAATAAGCTGGTGCTCGAAGATACATCATTGATTACAGGTGATATGAGCGGACAAGTAAAGATTTGGGATCTTCGCTCAGGAAACTGCACGACGACGATTAACGCCAATCACCACCAACAACTGTTAAATATGACCCAAGTTGGAAATGGTAATCTCGTGCTATCTCAACCAACGGTAAGTAACGAATGCGGATTACAAATGAACTTTGCCTAACAAAGTTTTTCATTAGGGAGTCTTCGTGTATGATCCCCGTAATCCCAACAACTCAATAATGAACTCATTCACTGCTCACTCCGTTTCTCAAATGGTCGGCGATTCTGAGATATTTGTGGCTGGATCTGGCATTCAAGCAACGTACACGAGAATCAACTTGACCACCGGTAACTCCATTGCCACAGTGCATGGTGCTCGCACGAATAAATACTCCATTGCAGGAGATGACAAACACGTACGGTTATACTTATACTACAAAGTTATCCAGTTATCCTAAGGATTCGATCAGATCTACATTGGTGGTCCGGGTGATATTGAAGTGTTCTCGTTGGCAACGAACACTATTACAAAAACATTAAAAGATCATACCGGTAATATCCACAGCCTGCAATGTGATGAAAATAAGCTCGTATCGTAAGTAAATTTATTTTGGTGCCGCATCTGGATCAAATATTTGACCGTTACTAATACAACGAAAAGCGCATCCGCCGACAATACTATTAAAGTGTGGGACTTGAAGCAAGGCAAACGTTTGTATTCACTATTGGGCGGTAGTTTGACCGTCCGTGGCAAGAACAAAGCCAATCCAGTCAAGCCAGGATGCAGTCAAATGATGTACGACGAGAGTAGAGTGGTTGGTAGCTTCAACAGCCTAGTTAGAGTAAGTTATATATATTCGCAACATATTTAAAAGCCTCTCTTAAAATTTCTTTTTTACAGGTGTACTCTTTCGGAGAGCAAGATGATGACGAGGAAGACTTTTAAAAATGCTGGTGTAAAGTAGATGCAGCAGATAAATTTCGAGATATGGATGGTGTTAAATAAACACCGTTAATAATAAAAAGTTTTGTCTTTGTAGACAAAAAGAAGCCAGCGACCGTTTTATCGATCTACTAAGCACGTTGAGGTTCTTAAGCGCCGAAACCGTAGAGAGTTCTGCCTTGTCGCTTGAGGGCGTAGACGACATCCATGGCAGTGACAGTCTTTCGCTTAGCGTGTTCAGTGTAGGTAACTGCGTCACGAATGACGTTTTCAAGGAAGACCTTGAGGACACCACGAGTTTCTTCGTAGATCAAGCCAGAGATACGCTTGACACCACCACGACGAGCCAAACGACGAATAGCAGGCTTGGTGATACCTTGGATGGAGTCACGAATGACTTTTCGGTGTCTCTTGGCGCCACCTTTGCCTAAGCCTTTGCCTCCTTTACCACGTCCAGACATGTTATGAGTTTAGTGAGATGTGTGGTTTCAGTGAGAAATTGAAACAGGCGAATGGCGCAAAACCTCTTTTATCCCTTGGCTAGCCGTTACAAATATCCTAAAATCCAAAACTGGGAGAAAACACGTTCTGATTGGTCCAATTTTTCAAGTGAACCTTTTTTTTTTTGTTCTGCTGACCAATCTCTATTTTATAACTATGGCGCATGGTGGTACAAAGAATGCATACACTTTCCACAACCCTTATTTTACATCCACAAATTATTTTTGTTTGATCAAGTGCTGAATTCTTTTAGCCATCAGTTTTATTGGCTTTAAGATACTCACCATTAGTTATCGCCGGAGGAAATTCGTGGTTTTTGGTGGAAGATTTTCTGACATGAGTAGAAAAAAAAGATGTGCTCCAACATTTCGAAAACTTCGTGTATATTTATATTACAATTAAATACATGGCGCTTACACCACGCATATACAATCTTCGTGATGTAAGACTTTAAATGCAAAAATACAGTTGAATTTTTTTTTTTTTTTTTTACAAGGAGGAAAAACTCAGCAACTAATTGAAGACTTAGAGCAAGAACATGTCACACCAAGGATCCTTGTCTGTGAGATTGTCGCCATTATCTAACGAAATAAGAAGTGTTAATTTTGAACTCGCGGAGAATAATTTAATGAAAAAAGAAGCGTATCCGGCAAGTGATCATACCCGCAGAATCGTATTTGAGGCCGATTTGATAATCACCATGTAGTATTCCCTTTGTAACAGTCTCCTCAATGCTAATACCGCTGTCGATTGCGATTTTATTGAGTTGCAAGGAAGTTGTGGGTTGTGTTTTAGACAGTTGATTGATCACGGTAAGCAGTGATAATTTTAAATATTGAATCTCTTGATCGAATTTCATTTCATTCATTCTTAGTTGGCTAATTTCTCTTTCATTCTGCCAATCCTTCCTACGCAAGGTGTCGATCTCGCAGTGAAGAGCGTTGATGATAGATTCTTGTTGCTCTAAAAGATTATGCGTCTCATAAGAATGAATATACGGTGAGTTTGTATTGGACATTTGGAACTGGTATTCAGTAAAATCGGAGGAAAGAAAGCTTGCCCCAAAAAAAAAACAAAATTGGACTTTTTAATTGTCCGAAGATCCAAATAAGGAATTTGCTTGATTTCCGACCAATGGGGATATGAGAAACTAAGAAAACACCGAGGTTATTTCCCTCCCCCCTATCTTTTTATGTAGGTGTATGTGTCCGAACACTGTTCAACGAAAAAAAACCAGCCCTTACCCCCTAAAAAATATCTCCCCCTCTTGTCATTTGGTTAACTTTTATTAATTTCCAAGGTTCGATAGTATTTTGAGTAGGAAAGGTTGATCAGCCAAGATCTTTCGCTTTCCTTGTTTTACACTGAAATTTTATCGCAATCTTTTACCACTTTAATGTCGTTTAATCAACTACTAGAATGCCTGTTACGCAATTAGCGGAGTAAGAATGTCAAACACAAATTATTTTATTTGTCCTTCTGTGTTTTAGTTCCGATGCACATCCGTGATACTGTTTCTGTTTTACTGACCTTATTAACGTTGTAGTCTTTGTATAGATGAAGTGGAGTAGTGGGCATATATTTGATTGATTTCCGATTTAATAAATTAAATACACAATATATTACAAGGAATCAAAAGTTGCCCAGTGATGACAATACTAATTAATTATTATTGACTAAAGCGACTCCGATTAATTTCTCACAAGTTGAATCCCAAGGTAGTTTTGATCTGCTCAAGATTTTCTTCGCATGTCGCTTTGAGTTGTGATAACTCATCCTAGGATATAAAAGGGTTTGCGAGTTTTCTTATATAAAAAGCGAGTAATTCTCATATTGGGTGGATCTTACCTTCCATCCGAGCATTGTTGCCAGCTCAAGTACAACTTTATCACAATCACCTTGTACCGATACATCTCTATAATTATCTTCTTCGTCAAACATGAAGCCGCCTACGCATAATCAAGCTAGTTAGATAGATATCTCGTCTTCAGTTCGGATCCTTACCAGGCAATCCGTGTTGTTTTCTGCGATCAGCAATCAAAGCAACTTTCTCACGGTTTATAAGAAGTCGCGGGACGGAGGTGGGGACCTATTAATTCGAGGTGTCAGATGTACTTTGTGGAATTTGAAGAGGCATACTAATCAAGTAAATAGCTGTATTATATTATATTAAAGTCTATATATTTTGTGTTAAATTCTCATTACAAGGCTGATTGTTGCTATTGTACAATCGTTCACTTACCGAATCAATCAGCTTGCAGAATGGCTTGACTTTCAGCGAGGTTCCTAACACGATTAATAAGTCACACATAGGAAAGTCCTGTTGGAAATTAACGTTAATTAAAATATTATACAAATAATGCGTATTAGACTAATAGAGGACCTTAGGGAAGTTCTGATGGAATCTATGAGGCAAGTTCTCGCCAAAGAATGTGATATCCGGTTTGATCAAGTCATTACATTGAGTACATCTTGGAATTTTATCTGAGAAGATAGTGTCTGTCGGATTCGGTGTTAATGTTTTGTTCTCAGAAATTCCATTCGTAAGAAAAATAATTGTCGAAATATCTTACCTTTAATATCTCTCATGTTATATTCTTTCTTGCATGCGCCGTTGAGACAATGCGCCGTTACAAATGTACCGTGAGCTTCGATGATCTTATCTTCGGGTACACCTGTAAACAATTAATTAGCGATTACTACTCATTGCTTCTCAGTTTAACATTTTAAACAAGTTGAACATCATTTAACTAATTATCAAGCGAAACTCTATCCAAAAACTGAATCTTACCAGCGATGCGTTCCAAACAATCGATATTTTGTGTATAGTTTCTCAACAATAAGTTCTTATCGGAAAGCATGCGAATGAAATGGTGCACAATCGTGGGCTAATCGCGTGTTAAAATAATGCTAAGATAATTTTTGAAAACCTTTAAACATTAGCGACCATACCTGGAACTTGCCAGGAAAGAGTTCCTTAGAAAGGTCGAAGAAAGGCTGGGGAGTCTTCTTGAAAAATCTGGTAGGTGTAATGTTAATTGCAAAAAAAGTTGCTACATCCGAGAGACGTACTCGAGGGTGAACACGTCAGTTGGCTGACTAAGCTTATAACGATCCAAATTATCATAGAGACCAATGCCAGGACTTCTAAAGTCGGGGATACCCGCGGAGACACTAATACCAGCTCCACACATAACCAAGATCTTCTTGCCTGCTCGATCCGGATGTTATTATTAATACCTCATGCACTGAGTGAGGATATTATATAATAGCTTACAAAGACCCGAAGATATGTAGTTGGCAACACCTTGAAGATTCAAATTATCCACCACGTGTGCGAATTTGAGTTTCGGATTCAAAAGGCCAAGACTTTCTACGTGGGATTCGATAGCTGTTACGCGCTCGTGGATCCACTTCAATGCCTTGGAAATTTCATCGACTTTTTTGCGTTCACTGTCGAGTACCAAGGTGATTGAGCCAGAACTGCGTAACTCAATGGTAGTGACCTTTGTCGAGCTTTCAACAAAAGATCCGCTACGAGCAAGTGATGTAAGTTGAACGGGTGATGTATTGTCGACAGGGAAATGGTCATGGGTAGGCGATCCTAAAGCGTCAGATCCGGATTCTTTGGCTTCAAATTGAGTTTCGTTGATCCAGGTCAGTCCTTTGTTTAGTGCATGAATTTCCTTCGCCAATAATATCCAAGTGTTATTTACGCCTAAAGATCGCTTTCTATTGTTCACTACATCCTCGTACAAGGTCTATTGGAAAGAAGGCTTGTAAAATTTTTCAGATCGACACCGGTAGTAGAATATTATTACCTGAATACGAGAATGGACTGCAGTATATTTTGTGAACAATTTTCCGGTTGACAATACAGATTTAAGCTTTTTGATAGTCGAGCCAAATCTTTGAATGGTTCGCAAGTGAGTAATCATATCACGGTAAACATCTCCACCGGGTGATCTTTCGCCTATTACGGATATACATTAGTGCGATACATTGTTGGTGAATGCCTGCAAGGAACCGCGCAATCCAAAGAAAAAGCTACAAACAGTTGTAAATTTGACCAAAGGTAATTATTTTGTCTAAATATATCAACGGTGTGCTATGCAATAGTAACGCCGTATTTTATTTATTTTTAGTTATCTAAAAAAAATTACCTAGTGTCAAGCTCGAAAAGATCTGTTCAAAGGTTTCGGAGGGTGTAATTGGAGTTCTTCTCGCTCTCTTTTTTGGGGGGCTAAATGAAGGTGAGTTTATGATATTGGGAGATCTCTCTTGTAGAGTTCTGGCTCTGGATTTCAGATTCTTGTTCGCGACAGGTGTGGAGTATACTGCTTCCATATTGTTTTACCGGATACGTTCGTGATGAGAGAGCGAGAAAAAGCTCTAGGGATCCCTGTATTCCCAACGCCAAAACGAAACTAAAAACGGCTCCCAAGAATTTTCAAATTTTATTTTTTTTTTATGGCGGGAAAATTATTCCGTTACTCATTACAAAAAAACACCACCAACTATTTCTTGTACCTGGCCATAATACTCGCAACAATACTATAAAATGTTGGAATACAAGTAACTCGTGGATGTAGCGGGTAAGGTAAGCCTTGACCGGATTGTACTACTTGTGCTGAAATCCAAAAAAATTCTCGTCGCTTTTTGTTCTTTAAGAACGCCTTATTAATTGTCTCGAGGTCTATATTACGATTGATGGGAAAATAATAGACATAATATTCGTGGTTGTCTGTGTTGCCTTCCCAGATTTGATCCCCGGCTTTTAATAATTTTAATATTTTTGCCGATTCTTCGAATATTATTGGGTGTTGCTGCACACCATTTTCATCAAGTTCTTCGATTACTTTCCATTTTTGTTGCAATTCTGACATGGTCAACAGTCCAGCAGTCTCTTCAGTGAATTCTCTTGAGGCTGTAATCATCGGATCTGTTTCTCCGGGTATAACAGCGCCTGCAAAATCGATTGCGGTGCCAGCTTTTTTCCCTTCAAACGTTCTTTGGAATAGGAACGAAACACGGCCATCTGAATCAACGCCAAAAGGCAATACTCCAGCACCTCCTAATGGAACTATTGTAGTCATAATTTTGGAATACAAATATGTTAGCTTGTGCCAATAAGAACCAAAAACAGATCTGAAAGTTTTCTCCAAAGATTTGGTACTTTGTGGTAACCAGGAACACCTGGAATGCTTTTAGCAATATTTTTACGGAGTAATCAGGTAACGTTTCGTCGGTTCTGAATCCTTGCAGGAGAAAGTCTGCATCATTTTTTTGCGAATTTTACCAGAACAACTACACCCCCCCTTTGATCAAATACTCCCATAATTTTGAAACAGTAGTATTCTAATCTAGAACTAATAAAGGAAGTTATGAATACAAAAGTACGGCTGCCGTAGTGGATGGGAGTGTGAGTAGTGGCGGTACACATGCTTAATACGATACATCACATATAGTGATGACAATAGGTGCACCGCTCATGACTTCAGTCGGAAGGACGTCAGTTCACACTTAAGAGGTTCGACCCCTCTTGGCCGTACTTTTTTTTTTGCTTACAAAGCCAACAAATTGGCCCTGATCCACTGCTACACAATATTTTTATCTTAAAGATATCTTGTTGTACAAGGATTAGTTTCATGTGGTGCTAAGAAGTAACCTTTATTTGTTTGTTTTGAAATTTATTTTAAGGTAGATTTTTTTTTACACAATGTTGAATCCTCTGTTATTATTGTACGGATTTTTAGCACGAACTCGCTTTCTATTGTATAATACAAACAATAGGGCTAATAAGAACAAGCTGAATATAAACAGGCCTCGCATTTGAATGATAGACGAATGTTGCAGCTCTGCATCGTCAAACTGTCGCTGAAGTGCGTCAAATTGATTTTTCAGTGAATGGTGTTCGTACTCCAATCTTTTGACTTCTTTTTGATACTCTTTCGCCTTATTCATCCAATACGTAACATCTTCATCGTTATTATTGTTGTGGTTTCCTTTTATGGGTGTTGTCGATTTCGGAGGCAGGGTAATGTCGCCGAGTGTTGCTGTCAAATCGATTAAAAGTGTCTTAATTCCCATTGGCGCGACATCCACGCTTTTTCCGTCAAACAAAGTCAACGCCCGCTTCGATGACGACGCCTCTTTCCTAAAAAAAGAAATTTTATTAGGTTCGGGATGTTCACTCGATGACATACTTTTTGGCGAGTTCCTGTTCGGTGTGCATTAGCGACAGTGACATGCTCGAAGCACGTGTGACGGAATAATCTTCGAACAAGGCTTTGAGATTGAATCCTTCTTCCTTGTGCTTTTGACCCCCGTTGACAACTCGGAAAATAACTGTAAAATCATTCAGTGAATATATATATTATTTAACTAAAGTATGAAAACTCGTCGTACTTTCAGAGTTTGGTTTAATTTTTTGTTCGTCATCACGGAGACTGAATTGTTGCAAAAATAGTTCATCGGGCAATGCTTGAATGGGGTTGGTACGAGTGCTAAAAAAAAAGGATTACTTAATTTGGACATCTTTTAATTATCGAACTTACGTGTATTTTTCAGCCCATTGTTGCAGTGTCAAGCGACTGGAAATTTCTGCAAATAAAATAACGGGCGGGTTGTTAATGAAATTGCTTTTTTTGGATACTGTCGGTTCGTCAGTAGCTTTGTGTTCGCTCCATGCGACAAACAACGGAATTTCGAATCGGACATTATCCATGACAGTTTCTCCGAGGCCACGGCCGTCATCTTGAGCCAGTCTGCGGTCCAAACAAACTTCTAATTGTCCGTCTTTGAGACTACTAACTCCCATCGGCTATAAAAAATTTAGATTAGACACGTGTCAAGAGTGTCAAAGAAGAATTGTATTGCGTATTGAAACATAGTTTAAGTGTGACAGGTGTCACTCAAAGTGTCAACTGCACGTACCTGTCTCGTAATGATCTCCAAGCGTTCTTGTAGAGATTTGTCAACAATATAAGCACCAGAGGTTAACGGATAATAATTTGAAGCGATTGGTGCGCTCGTGACAGTTGTGCGTACAATTTCTCCGAAGCCGTTCCTGTCCACCACAAATTTGCCCGAATTCTTCACACTGCTGTCCAATCTTCGCAACACCGTATTAATTCATAACAGCGCAATAAAAATTATCTTCGCTGAAATACCTCATTACAAGCTCGGAGTTGTGCGACTGTAAATTGACTGTGTTGATGATTTCCATGTGATTTTGCGTGTCACCAAGTTGATAGATGTTGACACGATATTTGATGTCTTTCGTCAACCGAACCAGCGCTGACTCAACAATAGGCCCCTATGGAAAAATTACAATTAATAACGCCGCAGGATGTTCTGGGTGATGTATCGAAATGACATTTGACACGTGTCAAAATGTCAACAAATTGATTTTGCACGCCAAGATATTTTGCGAACTTATTTCTGCATCGATGTGCAGCTATCGAATGTCATAAAGTTGAACCACGTTTGAAAGCACTTACTTTGATAACTGTGACAGTGCTGTGCTGCGGAGAAATTAGACTGGCTTCACCTTGAGGAGCAAAAATGTACGCGCCGCCCTTGTGCGAAGATTTGTACTGCATGTACTTGTGTTCGAACTCCTTTTCTTGCCCGTTCAATTTCATCGAGGTGATAGTACCTTTTTCGGGCGAGAGTTTAATCTCCAAATTTTCATTATGGAGTTTGACTTCGGGTTCGGACTTTGAAGTTTCAGTGATTTCTACGACTGGATGCACGTTATCCGATTCAACGACAAAATAAGTCGCAGTCCCCAATGGGGCAATTCGCGCTAAGAAATGAATTTCGTATTGATCGGGCATAGCAGTCAGTTCTGGATCGAAAGCAAGGTTGATTTGGAAAGGTACCTATAAAAGTGAACAACGTGTTATTGATAAGGTTAGTTTTTATAAATGGGGCTCAAATAATAAAATTTAATCGTAGAATAATTTCAATCAAATTTTATATTAATTTTCCGCCTTTTCTCGTAAGGGATGCCAACTAATTTCATCGCTGTAAATAATAATAATCGTGGTAAAATTATTTTCTCTTACGTTTTCGTTTTTAGAATTCTTCAAAGCAATTTGCTTGGAGTTAATGAGTACTTTAGCGACGTATTCTCGTTCTTGGCCTAACGAGTTATATACCACTATAGGCACCATCTTTTTATTCTTCACGTCAATAACCTATTAATAGTGGGGATATTAGTATTATGCTATATTTCATGACGACCAAATACTCGACAGATCAACCAAGAATGGTTGATAAAATTATTACGTATGACAATAATATCGTGTTATATATGAGTATATATCATTAACATGCCTTATTGATGTCCATAAAATTGACAGAAACAGCTTCAGAGCCAATTTTCAACACGCGACTGAGCATGTCTCCCATGGCCTGGATCAATGTGTCAAAACTTGATTTGAGCCGGCGAATGTAATCCTGTGTTGGGTCACGGCGTGCTGTACCTGTGATTGCATCGTGATGTTGTGCTAATCCCATGTTGCGTCTACGCAAATTGCCTAATTAGTACTTGAACACAAGTTTCTTATGAAATAGAAGTTTATTGAGCGAAACTTTTTAAATAATTTAAGAACTTGTTATAAATTACTTATTAAAATTTACATTGATCTCGGTAGCTCCAGAGGTGGAGGAATAATTTCGAGCAAGTAATACGATAAATATTGTGCATTAAAAGAGTCGATGTCAGTTATCAAAACTCCATTTAAAATCGAAAAGTACACTTAATATTAATATTTAATATGAATATTACCTTGCCTCGCGCAGCACTTGACTGTGTTTTTCGCCATTGTTTGGGTCGTGATTTGACTTCAAATAATCAAATACAAACATTTGTTCGACATTTCGCAACAACCACTGCGTTTTTCTGGCGCAAATATAAAAAGGTAAATGAAAGTTTTAATTTTAAAATTGCCATATACACCCGATAAAGAATACTTCACATTATAAACTAATTTCTCCAATATCTCAACAATATATTGTAATAATTTATTATAGCAGAAATATACTAACCTGATCAATCCTTTCAAGAACGGACGAGAAGTAAAATAACCAGACCAAAAATCATTTTCTCTGTCTGTGTAAGTGAAGAAATCTCCAAAATATGTCGGATATTCTACACTAGGGCTAGTTATTACTATCGGTTAGTATCTCCGCGGAGACGTTGAACTCTTTTGTAAAATAAAGATTGATAAAAAATTTTTTACCTATGTTTCGCTGCGTCAAAATATTCGGTCAAATTGCTCCATTTAATCTTCATTTGATATTGATCGTAATTATCGTTAATATATTTGAAGAGTCTCTCGTAATTCGTGAAAATGTGCGTAATCATATCGAGATTTTTGTACTTAAAATCATCGCCTAGTGGAATTAACAGCTTATTGTGTCTAATAATAAAAGAAGTAATTTAGAACATATTCCTAAATTGGCAATATTAGTTCGATCAAACTACCTAAATGCTTTTGCTTTCTGTCTGTATTGATTCATTAAAGTTTCCGCACGTTCTTTAACATTTGCATCAGTAATAGGTACTGACTTTGGAGTCTCGAAGTCGAATGTCCTAAACAGGAAATAATCAAATTAGTACAAATTATTTGATTGAATCGCTGTTAAATAAACGCACTCGCAAACTTCACGATTAGGTCCGCACGTGTTAGGGATATCATAGTAGGGATAGGGGAATAAGTGCGTGAACAATCCGTCTTTGGGAGATTCCCATTCCTGATAAGAAAAAAAAAAGTTAATTTTTCGTTCATCAGCGCCGTTGAGACAGCACGTACTTGATGCCAATAAAACTCAAGCTCTTTTTGTTCGCGTCGTTTTACTTTAGACGGCGTTGAGATGCGATTGATAATAACGCCTTCGAATCCCATTTCTTTCAATAGGTAAGGCATGGTCGTAGAGTGACCGAACGGATCTATCGCCCAACTGTAGAGAGTCCAAATATCAATAAAGAGAAAAAATATTTGCAAAGCAGCGTAGTACAAGTAACTATGGTGATTTTTTAACGTTGATTCCGTACCTTATTTTAGGTTTCACTCCAAAATTGAAATGCAACCACTCATTACCCTCAGTAATTTGATTGATAGTATCGACGTAGTGAACGGAAGCTTCATCGTTCATAACCCATCCGCCAGTCACAAACTCCAGTTGACCTCGTGAGATTAATCTGTATTTTTTCAAAGGTTAAATATCATTGTAAATATGGCTTTAA
>Ga0209960_1003294_pt1 | contig 14246 bp, 4 predicted proteins | sample ThiBiot_500_plan_2_FD_183947 | JGI IMG/M metagenome (GOLD analysis project Ga0209960, IMG submission 183947) | Wastewater bioreactor microbial communities from Cape Town, South Africa - Thiocy_expt_500_plan (SPAdes) | ecosystem: Engineered > Bioreactor > Thiocyanate-remediating >... | reverse complement strand
CGTAGACCATGCGGGTCCAGGTGTCGGCCCGCTCGGGGACCATGACGCCGAACTCCAGCGAGCCGAACCGCGTGCGGGTGGCGTCGTCGGCCTGATACTTCTTCTTGATCTCCTGGTCGATCGACAGACCGCTGGCCCAGCCGGCCGGCGTGTCCGAGCCCCCCTGGATGTTCCCCGGGAACAGCTCGATGCCGGTGAGCAGGCAGCCCATCCCGCGCATGTGGTTGTCGCCGTCGCCGCGGACCTTGTCGCAGACGCCGTGCAGGACCAGGGTGCGGTCCTTGAACGGCTCCAGCGGGGAGAGGCTCTCCTTGAGCTTGAAGTCCGCCCCCTCCTCGTCGGGCCAGAAGGCGTCCGGGATGACGCCGTTGGGGCTGAACATCACCACCATCCGCTTCTTCCGCGCGGCGGTCCCGGCGAACCCCAGGCTCGGCAGGTTGAGCACGAACGGCAGGGCCGCCGCGCTGAGGCCGAGGTCGCGGAGGAACTCGCGTCGCGATCGGGTCCGGGCCATGTCTCGTCTCCTGGGGGATGGCGACGCATCGCCGGAGGTTGGGGTGATCGGGTCCGACCATTCGGCCCGGGGCGTCGGCCTCGTCTCAGGGGGCCGACGCGACGGACTTGCCCTCGGCCTGATGATCGCCCGAGGGCCGCCGGGGGGTCAACGCCGAGGCCGCGATTTCGTCGACCATCAGCCGACGGATGCTGAATCCTTGCTTCTCGAACGCGCCCGTCAGGCCCTTCAATTCGCCCGGCCCGAAGGCATTGATCGGCTGCTTCGTGAGGTAATGGAACAACTGCTGGGCGAACGCCGACCGGGCTTCCTCCGCACCCGAGAGATACTCCGCCAGGTCGCGGGGGCCGTCTAGGACGATGGTCTCGCCGGATTGGGACTGATACTCTCCCTTGGCGTCGATCGGCTTGCCGTGCTCTTCCTTGCGGAATCGGCCCACGGCGTCGAAGTTCTCCAGCGTGAAGCCCACGGAGTTGATCATCGTGTGGCACATCTGGCACGCCTTGGGGCTGGTCTGAAGCGCGACGCGCTCGCGCGTGGTCAGCCCGGCGTGGAGGTCCGGGGCCAGCGGCGCGACGGCCTCCGGCGGCGGGGCCAGAGACCGCCCCAGCACGCCCCTCGCCAGGAACACGCCGCGGTGGATCGGCGAGCTGGATCCCGTGTAGGCGAAGCTCGCCATCAGGTAAGGATGCGTCAAAAGCCCCGCCCGCGGCTCGCCTTCCAGCTTCACCTTCTGGAACGGCGCGTCCGCCGGCAGCGAGGCCCCGTACAGCTTGGCCAGGCGGCCGTTGAGGTACAGCTCGTCGGCCTGGAGGAAGCGCCGGAAGTCCGAGCCCTCGCCCCAGGCGACGTCCTCCAGGAACATCTCCAGCGACGTCCGCAGGTCTCCCGCGACCGCCTCGTCGAACTCCGGGAACGCCTTCGGATCCTTGGCCAGGTCGGCGACGCGGTCGACCTTGAGCCACTGGAGGAGGAACTCCCGCAGCTTCGCCCGCGTGCGGAGGTCGTCCACCATCCGTTCGGCCTGCTTCGCGACCTGCTCGCGCGTCTTCAACTCCCCCTTGCCGGCGGCCTCCAGCAGCGGGGCGTCGGGGAGCGAGTCCCACAGCCCGAACGCGATGCGCGCGGCGGCGTCGTAATCGTCGAACGCCTCGCCCGGCTCCAGGTAGAGGAAATTCGGCGAGATCAACGCCCCCAGCACGACCTTCTTGACCGCCGTCTCCACGTCGACACCCGGCGCGAACCGCTTCTCGACGTACGTCGCCTTCTGCTCGTCCGTCAGCGGCCGGCGGAAGGCCCGCTCGACGAACTTCGCGGCGAATTCGCGCGCCTTGGCCTCGCGATCGGGCGCGTCCGGCTTCACGCCGAGCAGCCGGTTCAGGTGCTCGACGATGTAGCCGGAGGTCTCCAGGGCAGCGTCGGTCGTCGCCTCGTCCCAGGCCTTCGAAACCGACGTCCCGCGCTCGTAACCCATGCTGCGGTCGTCGGGCGGGAACGCGGTCTGGAGCACGAACAGTTCGGGCGTCCGCTTCGGCGAGAGGTACCGCGCCGAGATCGTCTCCATCGCCCCCTTCGGCCGCTTCCAAAGCAGGGCGATGGTCGCCGGGGTCGGCGGCGGCGTCACCTTCTTGCTGTCGTCGACCCCCTGCTTCCCCTTGGAAAGCTCCAGCCGGATCGGGTACACGCGCCCGCCGATCAGCCGGATCGATTCGCGGAACTCCGTGTCATCGCCGGACTTGACCCAACGGTCGATCAACGGCGTCTCGACGTCGTTGACCCACAGCTTCACGGAATGCTCGGTCCGGACGACGAACTCGTAGTCCCCCGTGTCCGGCGCGAGGATCCCGCCGCTCCACTTGATATAGAAGCGATGCCCCACCTCCTGCGAGTCCGGCAGGTTGACGCCGAAATCGAACTGGATCGCGGGATCGACGCGCTCGATGATGCGGTCTTCCTTCTTCCAGTGCTGGTGCGACTTGGAGTATTCGCCCTGGAGCCCCTTCGGGCCGTCCCACTCCATCGGCCCCCGGAATGAGCCGATCAGGTCCATCAGCGCGTTCTGGGTCTGGCGGACCGTGAGCCGCGACAGCTCGATCCGCGCCGGCTTGTTGCGCGCCTGCGCGATGCTGGAATAAAACGCATCATGGATATAGGCCGCGACCGCGTCGGCCTCCTCGCCCACGCACGTCCCGGGGTCGTCCTCGGGCATCGTCTTCGCGATGGACTTCGACAGTTCCTTCACGGACTTGTCGCCGATCAGGGCGTGCGGATAGTCCTGGCTCCCCTCGCCGGCCTTGCCGTGACAGGAAAGGCAGCGCTTCTCATAGATCGCACGCCCGTCCGCGGGCCCGTCCGCGCGTGTAGCGCCCGCAACGGCCCACGACCCGAGGAAGAGGAACAGGCCGATCGCGACATCGGGACGCACAGACAAGGGGACCGTGGAGGTCTTCATGGCTGGCCGACCTTGCAAAGGCTGGACGACCCGAACACCGCGACCGCCAGGAAGGCGACCCTTGCGGGCGCATCGCGTTCGGATCTTGGCGGGATCGCGGGCAGGAGGCGGGTCGCAGGTTCGTCCGTTGAACAAATCTTCGACCTCACCCTTTGTACGTCATGAGCCTGCGGAATGCAAGAAGGCGTGTGGACGCGAGATCACCGCCGAGACGAGCGACCTCCGCCGATGCCGGCATCATGAAGAACCTTGCCGAGCAGGGGCGGGGGGCCCCGGACGACATCATGAGATAGGCCAGAGCCCTCAATGGTCGGCCGTAAGCCCTCCGAAGCAGCCGCGAGGGGTCGCTACACCGAAGATCTCCGAATTTCCGACGCCGGAAGCGCGAGAATCGACCGAAAGACTCGGGCGAAAGGCGTTATGACCCCGAAGAAATTCCTGCAATCCGGCGATGGACCATCCATCGTAACTCCTGAGATACTCTAAATTTGCCTCAAGAGTGAGCATCGCTGCCGTGATTTTTTGCCGCTAGACCGTTGACCCCCGGAGGTTTCCTGGTACTATCACTCCTGTCGAGCGAAACAACGCTGAGACGAGGAGAAACGGCCGACCTGGTCGCGAAGACGGGTCGGCCGAAATCGTCGAGGACGACGCGAACTCGAGTGGCGGGGACGTCGCAGGAGGTCCGGAGACGGGTCGACTGCGAGGGAGAGCCGCCGATCTTTGACAATCCGGTCGATCGTGAATGACAGCGAGACGACGCTCGCGTCGGACGCGACCTACCTTCTCTTATAGAGGGGGGCGGGGAGCGGAGGACGGACGAGCGGAGTCGAGCGGGAAGGTGCGTAGAGTCGAGTCAGTCGAGCCCCCGAGGGGAGCCGGCGTGCGATTCAACGTCCTCCGGAACGTCGCGGGCCCCGGTCTCGGGGCCCGAAGAACGACGGCGGAGGCGGTTGCATCCGAGACCGGCTCGGCGAGGGAAGGGGCTTCGGCCCCGGACGTCGCCGGCGAGAATTTTCCTCAGACCTCTTCGAGGGTGGGGACCGAGACGGGGAGGGCCTTCGGGCCGGAGCCGTCGAGGACCATTTGTGAAGGGTTTGATCCTGGCTCAGAATGAACGTTGGCGGCGTGGATTAGGCATGCAAGTCGAGCGGGTGCAGCAATGCACCAGCGGCGCAAGGGTGAGTAAGGCGACGGCAACCAACCCCGAGGATGGGTATAGCCGCGGGAAACTGCGGGTAATCCCCAGCGATGCGAGGGCGTCGGCATCGACGCTTCGCCAAAGGATTCGTCCGCCTCGGGACGGGCCGTCGTGGTATTAGGTCGTTGGCGGGGTAGCGGCCCACCAAGCCTTCGATGCCTACCGGGCGTGCGAGCGCGGCCCGGCACACTGGGACTGAGACACTGCCCAGACTCCTACGGGAGGCTGCAGTCGAGAATCTTCGGCAATGGGCGCAAGCCTGACCGAGCGACGCCGCGTGGAGGACGAAGGCCTTCGGGTTGTAAACTCCTGTCGAGGGGGAGAAAGGTCCGCAAGGGCTTGATCGATCCCTGGAGGAAGCACGGGCTAAGTTCGTGCCAGCAGCCGCGGTAAGACGAACCGTGCGAACGTTATTCGGAATCACTGGGCTTAAAGCGCGTGTAGGCGGATCGGAACGTCGGAGCCTGAAATCCCCCGGCTCAACCGGGGAACGCGGCCCGAAACGACCGGTCTCGAGGGGTGTAGGGGGGACTGGAACTTCCGGTGGAGCGGTGAAATGCGTTGAGATCGGAAGGAACGCCCGTGGCGAAAGCGAGTCCCTGGACGCCTGCTGACGCTGAGACGCGAAAGCTAGGGGAGCGAACGGGATTAGATACCCCGGTAGTCCTAGCCGTAAACGATGAGCACTGGGTAGGGGGTCCGCCCATGGACTCCCTGCCGCAGGGAAACCGTGAAGTGCTCCGCCTGGGGAGTATGGTCGCAAGGCTGAAACTCAAAGGAATTGACGGGGGCTCACACAAGCGGTGGAGCATGTGGCTTAATTCGAGGCTACGCGAAGAACCTTATCCTGGGCTTGACATGCAGGGATTAGCCGGCGGAAACGTCGGTGACGCCGCAAGGTGGAACCTGTGCAGGTGCTGCATGGCTGTCGTCAGCTCGTGCCGTGAGGTGTTGGGTTAAGTCCCGTAACGAGCGAAACCCCTGCGACCAGTTGCCAGCGCGTCATGGCGGGGACTCTGGTCGGACCGCCGGCGTCAAGCCGGAGGAAGGCGGGGACGACGTCAAGTCATCATGGCCCTTATGCCCAGGGCTGCACACGTGCTACAATGGGGCGGACAGAGCGCCGCGAGGCCGCGAGGCCGAGCCAATCGCAAAAACCGCCCCTCAGTTCGGATTGCGGGCTGCAACCCGCCCGCATGAAGCCGGAATCGCTAGTAATCGCGGATCAGCATTGCCGCGGTGAATGTGTTCCTGAGCCTTGTACACACCGCCCGTCAAGCCACCAAAGCGGGGGGCATCCGAAGTCGTCGGAGCCGCAAGGCAGGCGCCGAAGATGAAACCCGTGATGGGGACTAAGTCGTAACAAGGTAACCGTAGGGGAACCTGCGGTTGGATCACCTCCTTTCTAAGGATGCTTAGAAAACCGCCCGCGTCCGGACCAGCGAAGGTTGCCGCCAGGCCTCCTCCGCCCCGACGACGGGTCATGGGCGCCGCCCCCGACCAGGGGACGTCGCACGACGGCTCCCTCCGTGGGCTCGATGGACTTGTAAGCCTCGCGTACTTTCCGATTCACGATCGATCGATGGGACGGCCGCCCGGCGTCATCGCCGGGCGGCGTCGTCTCCCCCCCTCTCTGGGCGGGGGGCGGGGCTTCGCGGAGCCTCGCCCCCCGGCCAGCGGCCGGGACTCTTTGACAATTCGGTGGTTGGTCGATACACGAATCCGGTTCGTGATCGGGCCGAGGCCCTTCGGGGTCGAGGCCGGTGAAACGATCCGGGATTCATTGACACGAACCTTGGGAACGGTCGCGGTCGTCGAGCCTTCGGGCGAGGCGGCGGGGGCCGGGAACGAGGTGAGTGGCATACTCCACACACAGTTTCACGCCGCAGCGATGCGGCGAACTCTGAGAACGAACCCTTTGGATTGGAAGAGGCCGACGGGCCGATTTCCGCGTCGCGAGACGCCGAGGTCGGGCGCCCGGGCCGGGCATGGCGAGGAATCGCGATGCGTGAGAGTCGGGCGAGACCGCCCTTCGGCCCGCGTCCTTCCCAGGACGCGGGGGCCCGATCGGCGTGGTCAAGCCCCCAAGGGCGCGGGGGGGATGCCTAGGCGTCGTCAGGGAATCGGGCGTGGAAGGCTGCGATAAGCCCGGGGGAGCTGCATCACGAGCTTCGATCCCGGGATGCCCGAGGAACACCCGGGGAACTGAAACATCTCAGTACCCGGAGGAAAGGAAATCAACCGAGACTCCCTCAGTAGCGGCGAGCGAACGGGGAAGAGCCCAAACCGGACGGGTCACCGTCCGGGGTCGCGGGCCCGGAGCCATGGGGAAGCGAGTCGAACCGAAGCCGTCTGGAAAGTCGCGCCACAGCGGGTGAGAGCCCCGTAGGTGCAGGTTCGCTCCCCCTATCCGGTCGCCCAAGTAGGGTCGGGCACGGGAAACCCGGCCTGAATTCGCGGGGACCATCCCGCAAGGCTAAGTACTCGACGACGACCGATAGCGAACCCAGTAGGGCGACCGAACGGTGGGAAGAACCCCGACGAGGGGAGGACACTGAACCTGAAACCCCGCGCCTACAAGCGGTGGGAGGGCGTTGGCGCGAGCCGGCCTGACCGCGTGCCTTTTGCATAATGATCCGGCGAGTTATCGTATCCGGCCAGGTTAACCCCTTCAGGGGGGGAGCCGCAGGGAAACCGAGTCTGAACAGGGCGATTCAGTCGGGTGCGATAGACGCGAAACCAGGTGAACTACCCATGGGCAGGTTGAAGCGACCCTAACCGGTCGTGGAGGACCGAACCCACCAGTGTTGAAAAACTGGGGGACGACCCGTGGGGAGGAGTGAAAGTCTAATCAAACCTGGAGATAGCTCGTTCTCTCCGAAATGGCTTTAGGGCCAGCCTCGAGACGTAGCGTATGGGGGTAGAGCGACGGAATCCGGCCGGGGGCCTCCCCGGCTACCCGCCGGAACCCAACTCCGAATACCATACGCCGGACCTCGGGAGTCAGAGCGTGGGGGATAAGCTTCACGCTCGAGAGGGGAACAACCCAGACCGCCGACCAAGGCCCCCAAGACGACGCTGAGTGGCAAAGGAAGTGGGATCGCCGTGACAGCCGGGATGTTGGCTTAGAAGCAGCCACCATTTCAAAAGTGCGTAACAGCTTACCGGTCGAGCCATCCCGCGCCGAAAATGACGGGGACTAAGCGTCGCGCCGCAGTCGCGGATTCGCGAGAATGGTAGGAGAGCGTCGACCTTGCTTTGAAGCGGCACGGGTGACGAGCCGTGGAGCGGGGTCGAGTGCGCATGCCGGAACGAGTAACGACAAGACGGGTGGGAAGCCCGTCCGCCGAAAGCACAAGGTTTCCTGGGGAAGGTCAATCCGCCCAGGGTCAGTCGGGACCTAAGACGAGGCCCAAGGGCGTAGTCGATGGGCAGGCGGTTAATATTCCGCCACCCGACGGGGAGGTTGATGAGGGGAGGACGCCGGAGGATTTTTGGGTCGGGGTGACAGACGCCCCCGTGCCGCAAGGCCGACAGCATTCGATCTGGAAGCCCAAGAGAATCCGGCCGCGAAAAGCCCCCCTCGGACGAACCGTCGGCCCGTACCGCAATCCGACACAGGTGTGCCAGGTGAGAATCCGAAGGCGTTCGGGAGAACCCTCGTGAAGGAACTCGGCAAAATGGCCCCGTACCCTCGGTATAAGGGGCGCTCCGCGCAAGCGGAGCCGCAGAGAATCGGCACTAGCGACTGTTTATCAAAAACACAGGACTCTGCCAACTCGCAAGAGGACGTATAGAGTCTGACGCCTGCTCGGTGTCGGTAGGTTGAGGAAGGCGGTCAGCGCGAGCGAAGCCGGCGACCGAAGCCCCGATAAACGGCGGCCGTAACTATGACGGTCCTAAGGTAGCGAAATTCCTTGTCGGGTAAGTTCCGACCTGCATGAATGGCGTAACGACTGGTGCGCTGTCTCCACGAGGGACCCGGTGAAACTGTAGTCGTGGTGAAGATGCCACGTACCCGCGGTTAGACGGAAAGACCCCGTGAACCTTTACTGCAGGTTGGCACTGGTCCAATGCCCGTTCTGTGTAGGATAGGTGGGAGGCTTCGACCCGGCGGCGCCAGCCGTCGGCGAGCCAGCGGTGAAATACCACCCTGAATGTGCGTTGGCCCTCACCGTCGCGAAGCCCGCGACGGGACCGTGCTCATCGGGCAGTTTGACTGGGGCGGTCTCCTCCCAAAGAGTAACGGAGGAGCGCCATGGTACCCTCGGCCCGGTCGGCAATCGGGCAACACGAGCGCAAACGTATAAGGGTGCCTGACTGCGAGACGCATGCGTCGAGCAGGGACGAAAGTCGGCGTTAGTGATCCTGCGGCGCTGCATGGAAAGGCCGTAGCTCAACAGATAAAAGGTACTCCGGGGATAACAGGCTGATCTCCCCCGAGCGTCCCTAGCGGCGGGGAGGTTTGGCACCTCGATGTCGGCTCATCGCATCCTGGGGCTGGAGAAGGTCCCAAGGGTTTGGCTGTTCGCCAATGAAAGCGGTACGCGAGCTGGGTTCAGACCGTCGTGAGACAGGTCGGTCCCTATCTGCCGTGGGCGTAGGAGACTTGAGAGGCTTCTCCCCTAGTACGAGAGGATTGGGGAGGACCGACCTCTGGTGTGCCGGCTGTCGCGCTAGCGGCACCGCCGGGTAGCCAGGTCGGGACGGGATAAGCGCTGAAAGCATCTAAGCGCGAAGCCTCCCTCGAGATGAGGTCTCCGGCGGGTATATCCCGCATAGGCTCCTGGAAGACGACCAGGTCGATAGGCCGGGAGTGCAAGGCGGGCGACCGCCTCAGCCGACCGGTCCTAACAGCCGAGCGGCTTGACCACCCCGATCCGGCCCCCCCGAACAGGGGCGGGGCGATCGCGGCGGCCCGATCCGCGCTCGTCGCAAGAGCCTCGCCGATCATGCTCCCGATCCACAAGGGTCGCGGACTCAGCGTGTCGGAGTATGCCGTCGACGTATCGACCAGACCAACCGAGTCATCTCGGCCGGCGGGGTTGAATCCCCCCGCCGGCCGACTTCCCGGCGACCATACCCGCGGGGCCACACCCGTTCCCATCCCGAACACGGCCGTTAAGCCCGCGGGGCCCATGATAGTGCGTCAGCGCGAAAGTCGGTCATCGCCGGGATCCTCCATCCCAGAAAGCCCCCCGATCCCCCCAGGATCGGGGGGCTTTCTTTGCGTTCTGCGAGAGTTCGTCCCCTCCTTCAGCGCCGGGGGGCTTTCTTCTTGCATCTTGCGAGGGTTCGTCCACTCTCACCGGACGCCCTTTGATTCTGTAGGACCGCGTGGCTTCTCTATGAAGCCACGCAGTCCGTTCGGTGGAATGGCCCCGATCAGCGCGGCGTCGATCGTTCGAGGGCCTCCAGAATTCGGTCGAGCTTCCGATCCATCTCGTCGACCCGGCGTTCGACACGGTCGATCCGTTCGGGCTCCTCGACGGTCGGGGGACGTCGATCGTGATTGAAGGGGAGGGGCGGGGCCAGTCCGAACGCCTCGTTGCCCTTGCGATAAAGGTCCGACAGGCCGTTGGCGTCCAGGATGTGGTAGATCATCGCGGGCGCGGCGTAGTATCCGGCGGCGTCCTGCGGCGAGGAATAGTTGCATACCCCGGCGATCGCCGAGGATTTGTCATCGCTGGCCATGACGATCAGCGGGGCGCCGACGTTCGTCCGCGCGGGCGCCCCCTCGCACTCGATCGCCTCGTAATTCCCGGCACCGAGTTTGTCCATGACCGATGGCTCGCGGATCGCCCCGGGGGCCTCGTTGACGGACAGGTTGAGGAATCGAAAGGCCGAGGCGCCACGCGTCGGTTTCCAACTCGTCGGCACGATACCCATGGCCTGAAGCTTTCGCCCCGGACGGAAGCGGACCAGGCCGACGTTCCTCGCCACGTCGTAGTCGACGACCTCGCCGGCCGTCCCCCATACCGGCGGAATCGACACGGAATGCTCAGTCCTCGGCCGCGGGTAGTAGACCGTCACCTTGCGATCGAAACGCTTCGGGTCGGCCGGAGAGTCACCAGGGCCCGCGAAGATCGAGCCGGCCGTCAGCGCGATCGATTCCTCCTCGGTGCTGGAGATCACCGTCCCCAGCGCGATCGGCGTCACGGCCCCCTCGACGGCCAGCGCCACGAAACCCTGCTTCACAATCTCGGAGCCGGCGACCTCCGGGGGCGGAGCGTTCGAAGCTTCGTCCTGGTAAAGGGCCGAAAGGCCGGCCGCGTCGAGCGCCGCGTAGATCATGTCGGGCGAGGCGTAGAAGCCCCGGTCGGTCGCGGGATCGGCATAGTTGCAGAGGCCCACCAGGATCGGCGACGCACCGCCCGCGACGGAATCGGCGACGAACAGGCCGCTCCCGGAGAGCCCGCCCTTCGGGGCTCCGGTGCATGACGTCCAGGAACTCGCGCGGTTCGTGATCTTATGGTCCAGCGCCACGATCGTCGTCGGCTTGACCTCCAGGGGGCGGTCACGGTCGGGGTCCGGCCGATCGAGCCGCGACGCCGGGGCTCCGACGACCAGTCGACGCGAGGGGGGGGCGACCCTCGCCGTGGGGATGATCGCACCCGGCCGGATCCGCAACGCCGCCAGGTCGCGATCCTCGTCCACCTGGATCGCCTCGGCCGCGAACGCCCCTTGAGGGGAATCCTTCGTATCGAGGACGACTCGGATCGTCTCCATGACCTTCTTGCGCCCCCCCGGCGCGTCGGCGGCCCTGCCGAGGACGATGTGGGCGCTCGTCAGGACGATGGATCGGTCCGACGTGCTGGATATCACCGTCCCCGCCGCATAGCTTCTGGATCCAGGCTCGTTGCCGTCGAAGGCGATCACACTCACGGTGCTCGCCAACATGGCGGCCGTCGCAGACTCTTCAACCTTCGGGGAAGGCGGTGGGGAGGCGGACAGCGAAGTGGGCGCCGCCTTCGGCTCGACGGCCCGGCCCAGGCCGTTGCGATCCAGCAGCCGGTGGATGGCCTCGGGGCCGATGAACATGCCGCGCGGGCGCTCGGGGAGGATGAGCTGGAAGACGCCGGCCAGGTCGCCGAGCGGCGGCGAGCCGTCCGGGGCCTTCAGGAACAGGCCGGCCCCGCCGTTGTCGACGCCGGGGGGCGAGGCGTCGCAGAGCAGCGCCAGGACGCCCGGCGGACCGGCCTGCCCGGCCTCGGGCGGCTCGGTCCCGGACAGTTCCAGGATGCGGGCGGGGCGGGTCGACGGGACCTGTGCCGGATCGAACCCATCGACCAGCGCCATGTTCTGACCGATGCTCAGGGGACGATTCCTGGGGAGGACCCTCGCCGTGGGGAAGAGGCGTCCCGGGCGGAATCGGAGCAGGGCCAGGCGGCTCGTCGGCTCGACGTCGACCGACTCGCCGACGACGCCGGCCACGCGGATCTCGCCCCGGACCTGCGACTTACCGGCCGAGTCGGCGGCGATCTCCACGCCGTTGAAACTGGTCAGCACGAACGACGCCTCAGGCGTGCTGGCGACGACCGTCCCCAGGCTGCGCACCGGGGAATCCGGCCGGCTCGCGGATCGGACCACGACGTCGACTACGCTCGACGTGGGGATCGGCGTCTCTGCGGCGGGAGGGTTCGGTATCTCCTGCGACCCGGCCTTCGGGGCGGGGTCGGGGGCCTCCTGCTCCTCGCCGGGCGAGGCGAGGGCGGCGACGGCGACGCAGCCGACGGCGGCCAGGGAGAGGGCTGCGGATTGGATCGTTGCTATCCAGGTCATGCGGAGGACTCCTTCCGTGAGCGCCGCGACGGCCGCCGGCAGGGCGGCGTCGCGGAGGCCGAGGGAGGCGAGGCGCGAGGCCGACCGGACGGTCGCCTCGATCAGTCGCGCGGGGACGGCCGCCGAGGCCGCCTCCGTCGGAGCCCGGGACGAGGCGAGGGCGGCGACGGCCGGGGCGAGCCCCCGGCGCGTGAGGCCGCGGCGCAGCTTCTCGCGACCGCGGGCCAGCCGGCTGTGGACCGTCCCCAGCGGCCATCCCAGGCGGGTCGCAACTTGCGAATCGGGCAGCCCTTCCAGCAGGCAGAGGACCACCACCTCGCGATAACGCTCGGGGAGTCGGCCCACCTCCTCATGGATCGCCGCGCCCAGTTCGTCGGGGGGCGGCTCGGCCGCCAGTCGCGGCTTCAGGCCCGCCGCCGTGAACTCGCGGAGGCGACGCCGCTGGGCCAGCGATCGGGCCCGCATGGACGTCCGACGCGCGACCTGGAGCAGCCAGGGCCCGAGCGATTCGCGGGCCCAGAGCGATCGCGCCCGGCGGACCATGACCAGGAACGTCGCCTGGAAGGCGTCGTCGGCGTCGTTGGGATCGGCCAGGATCGCGCGGCAGGCGCGCCAGACCATCGGGCCGTGGCGGTCGACCAGGGCGGCGAAGGCGACCTCGGCCGTCGCGCCGTCGCCGGTGACGAACCGTTCCAGCAGCCGGCCGTCGGGGAGCCCGCCGACCTCGCCGGATTCCAGCAGCGTCCGGATGTGACGCCCGGCCGCCCCCTCGCTCGCCGTCCTCATCGCGCGCCGGCCCTCCTCGTCTCGGATTCCGAGGATAATGCACGGGCGGCACGCGATCGGTCCGGATTCTCCGAGATTCTGGCGACGACCGGTTCTTTTCTTCGAAATCCTGAAATCCCGGCACCGCCGCCGCGGATCATGACGGTCGACGGGTTCCATCGTTCCTTGACAATTCGGCCGGATCGCGAGGGCTCACCGACCTACCGAGTCCGGCCGGCGACGGCGAACGGCCCGGCAGGTCGCCCGGCGTCGCAAGGGCGAGGGCCGGCCGAAGGGCGTCGATCGACGACGATCGGCGCGATGTTCGAAAACGACGATCGGAGCCAGATTTTCGTTGACGCAAGATGTTGGTAATCAAGGGCATGGTTGTTGATCATGGGAATGGGCCTTCCCACGATCAAACCCAAAATCGGGACACTCCTCGCCAGACACCACCGGGATCGATCGGGACCAGTGGCCCGGCCGGCCCGGCCGGGCGTCGAGGGCCGAGGCGCGGGGAGGATCGTCTCCCGATGAGTCGCGGACGCCCGGCCGGGCCGGCCGGGCCACTGTCCCTTCAAGACTTACGTCGATCCCTGGTGGTGTTCCGCGAGGAGTATCAAAATCGGGCGGTCGCCGGCCCGGGTCAGCGGGCCGGGGCGAAGGCTCGCGCCAACCCCCGGTTGAGCGCGGCGGGGATCACGCCGCCGTGGTTCTCGCCGGGGAACTCGGCCACCTGGACGGCCAGGCCGCGGGAGGCCAGCGGGGCGAGGTCGGCCTCCATCTTGCGAACCGATTCGGGCATCCGGGTCTGCTGGCGCGCCTCGTTCTTCTCGGCCGAGTCGCCGGGGACGGATTCCCCTTCCAGGCCGCCGAACGTCATCAGCAGCCGCGCGGGGGCGACCTTCGTCGGGTCGGCGGCGAACGCGCGGGCCTCGGCCTCGACGGAGCGGTCGTTCCACCAGATCGACGGGCTGGCGGCGACGTACGACTGGAACGCCCCGGGCCGCTTGAACAGGGCGTGCAGCACGAACAGGCCGCCGAGCGAGTGGCCGCAGATCGCCTGCCGGTTCGGGTCGACCTTCACCTTGCGGCCGACGATCGGCCGCAGCTCGTCGACGAGGAAGTCGAGGAAGGCGTCGTCGCCGCCGGTCTTCGGAGTGTGCTTGGCGCCGGGGAAGCGGCGGACGAGGTTCTCGGGCGTGGGGGGGGTGAAGTCGAGGAATCGGCGATCCAGGTCCATGTGGCCCTCGATCGGGTAGCCCACGCCGACGATCGCCACGGGGCCGTTCATCCGGCGCTGGATGCGTTCGAACTCGACGAGCATGCCGAACGAGGAGTTGCCGTCGAGCGCGTACATCACCGGGTAGCCGGCCGCCGGGGCGGGGGCGTCGGGGACGTAGACGAAGATCCGATACGGCTGGCCGGCCTTGCTGGCGACGTCGAACCGCGACGCGCCGGGGATCGTCACCGGCGACGTCGTAGGGTCCTCGTCCGACCGGGCGTGGGGGGCGGCGAAGATGAGGAGCGAC
>Ga0209960_1003287_pt1 | contig 14320 bp, 19 predicted proteins | sample ThiBiot_500_plan_2_FD_183947 | JGI IMG/M metagenome (GOLD analysis project Ga0209960, IMG submission 183947) | Wastewater bioreactor microbial communities from Cape Town, South Africa - Thiocy_expt_500_plan (SPAdes) | ecosystem: Engineered > Bioreactor > Thiocyanate-remediating >... | reverse complement strand
GATAAAGAGGATCAAAGGGTCCATGGATTTTGTTTTGAGCCTGCCATAGTACTGCCATCCCTTGTTTAAAACAAAGGGTAGGGTGTGGTGCTTTAGATGAATAAGATGAGAACAGTTTAAACCAAGCAGCATAGATTGAAATCTTTTTTTTTTATTTTATTATCATTTTGATTCAAAAAAAAAAAATTGTCGAACCATCATTTGATGAGACGCTGCAATAAATTGTTGATATTCAGTTAAAGTTTTTGGAGCTGAGAAGCTTAGGCTTGTACGACTCATGGAAGTTTTTCTCTGATAATAGGTTGAAAAAATTAATAAGGAAAGAAAAAGGAAAGGAAAGGAAAAAGAAAAATACTCTTGGAACTTTAACTGGGGTAAGATCTGCTTCAGCATCTGGATCATTATCAACTGGTTCTATTTTAAATAATCAAACAAAAATAAAATAAAATAAAAGAAAAATTGTAAGGAAAAGATAAGGAAAGTAAAAGAATATCAAACCCAAGCTTGGAGTAGAAAGAAAGTTAATTGTTTGGGGTGGTCGTAACTTGTTAAAATACAATTCATTAAAAATAGGAAAAGATTGATAATCTCCAATGAATCCCTAATTTTTTCAAATAAATAAATAAATAAATAATTTGTTATGAAAATAATACGGTTGAAATATTAGAGGTATCAACTCCATAAACTGAACAATATTTAGAATTTTGTTGGGATTCAAATTCTTCACCCAGAATCATCTTTTGTTTATCAGTTTGAAGTTCATACAAATCAAGTTTAGAATCAAAGAAAATAAATGCATCATCAAATTGAGAATGAAAAGTTCGTTCGTCCAAAAATTGAGAAAATAATTGTGTTTGAATAAGAGCTATTGATTTTATTTATTTTATTTTTGTTTTATTTTGTTTTGTTGAAAGGAAGAAAAATTCAATTTAAAGTGAGGATATTAACCTTCATAAAACTTCTTGGAGAGGTCACTCTTTGTTTTACAAAATCCTTCATGATCAAATACATCGAGAATTGAAGAAATTTGACCTTCTGGAACGTGTAAATATAACCGATAAGAGGAGAGTAAACGAAGAAAAAAATCTAAAAATGACATTCTAACTCCATTAGTGGGCTTAAAAAAGATATAATTAATTAATTAATGACGTTGAAAAGGAGGAGAAGAAAAAAAAAAGAAAGAAGTGTACATTAGTCAATTGGGGAAGTTCTTCGATCATTCCAAGATCGAAAACTGAGGTATTCCTTTTATGTCCTCGATGTCGACTATTGTATTTACGTGGCATATAATCAGTGAGAGCTGATAATAAGTTTTCTGAGAGAGTTTGATGAAGTGCTAATAATCTAACTTGAGTTGAATTTGTAGTAATTTCATTTTTGTCTAAATCAATGATATTGATCTAAAATGTTTTAATTTGATTTCATTTAATTTGATTTAAGAATTGAAAATAATAAAAGGAAAATAAAACATCTTCAGGAACATCTCCATTTTGAAGGAATGTATTATAAGTTCTTGTTGTTATTCCAAGTATGAATGGAACAAATGCTTGAAGAAAATCAACTAAAGGAGCTGGGAAAACTGTAATATAAATATTTGGCCAACGGAATGGAAATAATAATTCACAAATTTGTTCTAATATTGGATTTAATAAACCTAGAATTTTTTTTTTTTCGATTGAAAACATTTATCATTTTAATAAAAAAAGAAAGAAAAAGATTACATTCATTAGCGGAATGTAAAATGATTTTCTGTTCTGTTAATACCAAAGTCAAGAAGATGATTACATTCTTTATAGATAAATACCTATTTTTTTTTTTCCCTCAATAAGAGAAATTTCAATGGTTAATTTAAAATCTGACCTAAAAATTAAATCTGAGGGAACTCTTAAACTAGGTAAACCACTTGTACTACTATTCCGAGAAAAAATTACGATTCGATTATCAATTGAAAATTCAATTCCAATCGGTCCTTTTGGTGGAACTGGGACTATTATAATCATTTAATAATGGTTTAATGTTTTGAATTTACCATGGATCTAATATTTCATAAAAAAAAAAAAAAAAAAAAAATTAAATGTTACTTTCAAATAAATTTGAGACGTATCTTTCAATTGGAATTTTTGAAGGGGTTTCTATAAGACTATGAAGATAAACTAAAATATGTCCAAAACTAGAATAAAATGGTGAGTCTGATAATAAACAAAGACTCTTCAAAATAAATGTTGGATACTTTTTATTTTATTTTAGTTGGACTTATTTTAAGAAATAAGTAATATTATTTAAAAATAAAATAAAAAAAAACTGAATCTTGTGATGGAACTTCTTCATAATATTGTAATGAGAATCCAAATAATTGGGTCCCTTCATTATTTGTGAGAACAAAAGTTAAAATTTGAGTACTTGAGGGTAATTTACGATATACTGAACCTAATTTTTTTCATTATAAAAAAAACCCTTAAAAAAAAAAAAAAAAAAAAAAAAAAACCAGATGGTTGACAAAACATTGGTAAAGCTAACGGAAACTCTGAATCCTCATGATCAACTAAAGGATATCTGCTTAATACCTTGAAAATAGAAGAAATTGACATTTTAATTTGTAATTATAATAAATGAATCTAAAGTAATAAAAGAAACTGTTGGTGGTTTAGTTGAAGCATAATTAAAAGAAGGAGTTGTATGAAGAAGAAAAATGGAAATATCTGATTCACTTGGGGTTACTTCTGTTATTGAATCCTTCCTATTAATCAAGTTAATAAAATTAATAAGGATTTAATTTTTTCACCACAAAAAAAAAAAGAATAATAATAATAAACCATTGTTCAAAGAGTTTTCCTTCATTCTTTCGTTCTCCATTTAAATGAGATTTCGCAAAAATTAAATTTACAACTTTAAAAAAAAATAAATAAATAAAAAAGGAAATGTTAATTTCATTTCAATTTTTTTAAAAAAAAAATCTAATTAAATTGTTCTTACCTTTTGGGTCATTATCTAGAAGGTTTTCTCTTTTATAACAAATGGCATATTGTTTTCCTTTTTGTCCTAAATCAAAAAATCCATCTGAACCACCAACAGATTTTGTTAAAACTTCATGACCTTCGGGAATATACACTGGTTGATCGTTTTCAATTTCGCAAATCTTTATTGATGTGAGCTTTAACCTGATTTCATTTTTTTTTTTTTTTTTCCTTGAAATTATTTGATTGAAAAAAATTATAAAATGGTTTCAAAAAATTACCCTTGTTTTTTTCTTAGGAAGAGTAAGTAACAAGGTTCTTTATTTCCATTCTTATCTAATGTCTTTTGGATTTATTATTATTTTTATATTCTTTAAATTTAATTTAAATTGATTTTAGAAGAAATTACATGATTTAAATTTATCGCAAATCCTTTTGAACAATCTGATACTAATTCTAATCCTGGAGGGAACTATAATTTTTTTTATTAATATAACTCAGAATATATTAATAAAAGAAAGAAAAACTCTTACTTGCTCTCCAAGGTAAGGTTTTACTATTGAAACATAACAAATTGGATCTTCTATCCAATATTCATTTCCAAATTGACGAAAAAAATTATTTTGTTTATCTTCTTCTGTTTGTTCATCTGTAATAAGGATTTCAGGGTTAGGTGGTGGAGTATCAATTTTTTCATTTGAAGATTGTTGTTGTTGTTGTTCTTGTGACCCTATGTCTTCTGTTATTTTTTGTTGAGTTCCTTCTTCATTTTGAGAATCTTGTTGATTTTCACTACTTTCTCCATTTTCTTGGATTTCTTTACTATCTTGACTTTCTCTAATTTCTTTACTATCTTGGCTTTCTCTTTCCTGAAATTCTTGACTTTCACTTTGTTCTTTTGATCCAAATTCAGTTGATGGAGAATCAATTGATGGACTTTGAGAATTTACAGTTATATTATCACTAGAATCCCTTCTTCTTATTTTTTCTTGGTCATTCCCTGGACCAATAATAACAAGATACTCTATAAGTCTTTCAAAAACAATATCCTCTTCTTCCTCAACTTCTACTTTCTTTCCTTGTTGTTGTTGAACCTGTAGTTGATTATTATTAGGTACTTCATTTTTCTTCATTATCTTGAATTAGAATCCTCCTACAGGATATCCTAAAATCAAACAAAGTAAGAAATCATTTGAAATAGAAATCAATAAAATAAATGCAAAATAAAGTACCTAAATTCTTGAATTTTCTACAGAGATCTCAAAATTGGATGTCTGTCTATCAAAACAAAGATTTGAAGGGACTTGAAGGGATCTCAATAGAAAATAAAATCTTTTCTTCAAAAACCCCAAAGGAAACCTTGAAATAAATATAACTAAAACAAAGAGATTTCCTATTTAATAAATAGATGTTCGTTAGAGTTTTATCTATTATGCTAACAAAATTTGGGTTCGTGAAGATCTTATTAATGAAATGAAACAAAAAATAAAACCTTCTGAAGACCTATTTCCCTTCTTTTTTCTTTTTTCCAAGCTTCACTTCAACCTAAAATAAAAAATAAAAACATCAATAATAATATTAACAATTAACAATTTCATACTCTCAATCCCTATTAATCCGATTATATTCTTTACTTCTTTATAAAGAACCAAATACTTCTAATTATTCATAACTTTAGAATTACTTCAAAAAACAAAAACAGTTTTTTTTTTTCTTTCGACTCCAAAATTAACGAATACTCTATGAAATTCAATAATGGATTGATGAATAGAATAGAATAAAGTTAGAAGTATTGAGAATCAAAAAGAAGTTTATAGAAATCAATTATAATTATCAGTGTGGATAAGTATTTGATATCGTTCTAATTATTATGAAAAAATGAGCTTTTTCAGTTTTTGAAAGGAAAGTTGAACCTTTTTTGCTACCCAACACCAATTTTTTTCCTCACCAACATAAACAGAAAAAAGTCAAGGTTGAAACAAAACATTTCTGAGCTGTAATATTTGAACATCAAATCCAATTTGATTTTATTTGAGAAATTAAATAAATTCGTTCTAATAATGTGAAGACAAAGAAGATCGCTAAATAGAAGAGATAGCTGGGTTGAATTGAAAATTGAAATTTGAAAAAAAAAATTTGAAAAAGGTGGAAAAGTGAAATTAAAATTTTCTTTCAAAAAAAAAAGGATTTGGGCAGAATGGAAGACCTTGTCTTCATATACAATACCTACTTGACCTCAGAGTCTCAGCTTATTAACTCATTCGATCTCCTCTTCAACTTCTTAAATATTCAAAAACCTTTCAAGTGTTCACAGCAACAAGTTTTTCTTTTCTTTTCTTTTTTCCATTTCTTTTTATATTTCATTTTTCTTAAATGTCTTATGCAATGCATTACCATTAATATTAATATTATAATATGAATAGATTGATGTAAATAAAGTAATTATTTCAAAATGGATGAATAAGTTGAATACACTTCTTCAAAGTAAATCACCTGAAGTCAGGTTTAAAAGTTGTCAATTGGTTCAGTTAGTTATTCCTCAATCTGGGATTTTATTCGAAAAGCATGCGGTTTCTTGGATGACTTATATTTCTCAAAATTTAAAGGTTTTTGAATTATTTGATTTATTTAGGGATTTATGAAGAGTAAATAAGTAGATCTTTCAAATTAAACTTCATATTATTAAATAGAATACTGAGCCAATATCACTTCAGAAACTCTCCATTCAAATTGTAAAAGAAATTTTTGAAAGAGCTCAAAAAAAAGCAGAGTTAAAAAAAGATCTTCAAACATTTCACCTTCCAAGATTTTGTGATCTTTTATTTTCAAGTTATCCAATTCAAGAGTTACATGTAGTTTTTTTTTTTTTTTTTAAAAAAAAAAAAAGGGTAATCAATATGGATAAAATTCTTTTTTTTAAAAAAATAGGAAGATATTTTTGAGAGTTTTAGAACTCTTATAATTACATATCCGATTCCATTTAAAGCTCTCTTTCCAAAAATTGAAGCTATCTGTTTAAAATCTTTGGATTCTGGACTTTTTCATGAGGTTTGTAAATTATCCTTGAATCTTTAGTGATTCTTTAATCTTATAAAGTAAATATTAAAATTAAAATTAAATAAAGAGTGTTGGAACATGTTTAATTCAATTATCAACTGTTGGAAAAGTAGATAGTAAGGAAGGATGGACATCAACTGTACGTAAATTAATCTCAACAATTCATATTCTTCTTTCAGACTTATTTTCTTCAATCGAAGAAGGTACATTTGAATTCAACAAAAGAATCAAATTCAACAAAATTTGATTCTTAACTCTTAACTTTCATAATTTTTGATTTTTTTAAAAAAAAACAAAAGATCAAATTCAACAAATTTCTGCAAATGTTTATCATTTATCCCCTATCCCCGATAATGACATTGGAAGTAAAAGATTTCCTTTCCTTGTAAAAAGAATTATTGCATTTTCAGAAGCTTTAATTACAGCAATTAGGTAATAATTAATTTTGAAATCTTCTCTAAAATACAGTTTCAATCACAATCAATTAAATAATAAATAATAAATGAAATAAGTTATGATATTTCTTTCTCAGTTACAATTCCTACAGAAGAACTCCTTCATTTAACTTCAAGGATTCTTTCAATAGATCGAAATTCAATTGTAAATTTTCATTTTTTTTTTTTAAAAAAAAAATGTGAACCATTATTTTTTCTGAAATAATTTTAATAATTAGGCCAAAGAAAAAAATGAAAAACATGAATATTCAGTATTATTAACAATTTTACCACAACTACACATTCATGCTTTCAAAATGTTATCTCAATTAGCTATAAGGTTTATTCCTTCTTCAAAATAGAATGTATTTTTGATCATTTATTTATTCATTCATATTTGTAGTGTTGGAGAAAATATGATCTCTTATTTGAGTACAATCTCAAGAGCTTGTCAACAATTTGTCCTAAAATCTGAGAAATTTGGGTATTTATATATATATTCAGTTCTTTAATAATATAATTGAATATCTTTTTTTTTAAAAAAAAGAACCTTTAGACAACATGTTTTTGAAACTTGTTTTGCAATGATTTGTGCTTTTGGAGATTCTTTTTTATCTAATTCTAGTTCTTGGTTAATACCATCATTATTAAATGAAATAGAAAGTTTTTCTTCTTCTGGTGCCCAAGAAAAAGTACTTCCTGGTAGAAATACTCTTGATGATCTTGGCTTTGATAAGGTTTGATTTTTTTATTTAATTTATTTTGGCTATCAAAAATGATTGAATAATTAACACTTGAATTAAATATAGAAAGCTTTAAAGAAAAAACGTAAACATCAAGAATTAGTAGAATCGAAAACTTCTTCAATTTCTCAAGAAAATACAACTGAATCCTCTTCAATTGTTTTAATAGCACTCAAAGGTACTTTTATAAAGAAAAAAAAAAAGTAAAAAGGAATCTTTGAACTAATTTACAAAAATAAAATAAAAAAATAAAATAAAAAGTTTTGGAAAGTTGTTTAACATTTATTTCAAGTCATCGTTGGTTTTCATTTAGAAAAGAAACTGAGAAACTATTATTAACTTTATTACTTAATTTCCCCAATGACTCTGATCAAGAAGATTCACTTGATGAAATTCGATATTATTGTTTTAGATGTTTATTTTCATCTATTGTTGTCCCTTCTAGTTCTCAATTCTCAACTCTCCCTATGGCTATTCGTCTTTTCTCTTCTGGAAAATCTGACCCTCAACTTCAAGTAACCTTATATATATATCCTCTCTTTTTTCAACAACTATAATGCTGTTTTTTTATAAATTATCATTATTATCTAGATTCGAATGTTTTGCCATCATGCATCACAAATTCTATTTAATATGACACATTCAAAAATACCATATTTTGGACCACCAAGCCAAAAATCAAGCCAATCACCAGTTAAACGTGAACAACCTCGTTTCAACTTCTCTTTCCTTGATTCAAGTAAAACACCTAATGGATCATATGAATCAATTGGACAAGATTGGGAAATGGTTGATAAATCTCCAAAAAGTGATATTGATGAAACTAATGAAAGTCTTCAAGTCAACAAAGAACAAAAAATGGATTTAGAAGCTGATATGGATGATGTTATTGATTTAGTTGGAGATCAACAACAAGTTCTTTTTTCATTTTTTTTTTTTTCATTTTTTTTTTTTTTTTTTTTTTTTTTTTTTTTTTTTTTTTTTTTTTTTTTTTTTTTTTTTTTTTTTTTTTCTTTTTCTTTTTCTTTTTCTTTTTTTCTTCTTTTTTTTTTCTTTCTAAATTTAAATTTCTAAATATCCTCTTTTTTATAGAGCTCAAATGAAATTCATTTTATCTCTACAACTTCGGAACAAATTATTGAAAAAAAATCAGATGATGATGGAGAAATTACTGAAGAAATAACTGAAACTAGAATTGAAGAAACGACTTTAAGGATTGAATCTGATTCAGTTACAATTACACAAACAGAAACAATGCAAATTGTTCGAGAAACAGAAGAAAAAGAGAAAGAGAAAGAAAAGGAAAAGGAAAACCTTTCATATGAAGAAAATTTTACAAATTCATTACTGTCACCATCTCTAACATCAAATCCTATCCCATCCTCAACATTTTCAAGCTCTTCAAAAAATGATGATTATGAAGACCTACCCGAGATTGTTGATGATGGTCCAGATACTGAAGATGAAAAATAATAGATATAAAAGTAGAAATAGAAATCATAGAATAAAATAAAATAAAATAGAAATAAAAATAGACTTGAAAAATTATTGTTTGTTGTTTTTGTAATTTAAGAAAAAGGTTTGAAACGAAAAGACTCAAGAAAAATGTCAAGAGTAGTATTAAAAGGAAAGTCTATGAAAGGAAGACTCCACTGGTAAGATACCTTATGTTACTATACTTTTCCTTTCCACTGCAGTAAATCTTTTACTCTTGCAAGTATCATCGTGCAAGGATAAGAAAAGAACGACATGAAGAAAAAAAAACAAAACAGAGGTCACAGACAAAAAGAAAAAGATTGACCCTCAACACCTTTGAGTATGGGAGACTTTTTTGAACTTTTTTCTTTTCATTTTTTTAAAAAAAACTTGTCTTTTTTCTTTAAAATTTTTTTAAAGTTTGTTTCAAATCAAAAATGATATGAGTTTTATTATTCTAGTATCCAAATTTATCATTTAGAGACGTTCTACCATCTCCAGTTTGATTTTTTGGTGGAACCCATTCTGTATATTCGAGAGAAGAGTATTGATCAAATTCTTCTTTGGTTTGCGCTCCTCTTCTTTTCTTCTTTTTGGCTACTTCTTTTTCTTTCTCTTTCTCTTTTTCTTCGTCTTCATCTTCATCTTCTTCATTTTCTCTATCTCCTTTTTGATTTTTGATTTCTTGACTTGGACCTAGTTTCCTTTTTAAATTTACATTTTGATTTTGTTTTTCCATAGTTTGTTGATCCTTTGTGGATGTATCTAGTTTTTCGATATTCACTTGTTCATGGATCACCTTTTCATTTTTATTTTCTTTTTCAATTTCCTTTTCTTTTTCCTTTTCTTTTTCCTTTTCTTTTTCCTTTTCTTTTTCTTTTTCCTTTTCCTTTTCTTTTCCATTTTGGTTTTCATTTCCATTTTCTTTCTTGAAATCGTCTTCACTTTTAGTCTTTTATTTTGTGGTGTTAAAGAAACAACATTTTCAAATAAATAAATTCATAAATGAATAAATAAATAAATATACTTTATCTCCAAAAAATTTAACTTCGAATGATGGTTGAGCAATTTTAATTAATCTAATGATCCTTTCACGTTCCTTAACAAGTGAAGAAGAGAATTTAAAGGGGAAACGGACAAAAGAATTTTTTTTTAAAAAAAAAAAAAAAATACCTTTTCCATTTCATGATATTGATCTTCAAGTTTGGAGATTGATTCATTATCTAAACTTTTAGAAACAGTTTCCATAAATGCATCAAGATCATCTTCATCCTCTTTCTCTTGTTTCTTTGATTTTGATGAACTTTTAATTTTGTTTTGAAGTTGTTCCATCTCAGTTTCTAATTCATTTTTCTTTGCAACTAAAGAATCGTATGTTTCAACTTGTTGAGATTGTTTTTGATTTTTTTTCAATCGTTTCTTTTCAACTATTTATTTATTGTAAAAAAAAAAGAAATATAAGTTTCAGTAACAAAAAAAAAAAAAGAAAGAAAGAAAGAAAGAAAGAAGAAAAAGAAGAATATAATCAAAACCTGCTCCAGTTCTATCATAAAATGTATCATCATCACTATCTTCACCCATGAGTTGTTTCATTTTTTCTCTTTTTTTGGCTAGTTATATAATTAAAAATTTATTCTTGATCAAAACTGTATTTGAAAACAAAGAAAGAAAGAAAAACCAGCAAGTCCTCCAAGATCTGTTTTCAATATTCCAGCCGCATCAAGTTTTCTACATGCATCAATTGCACATTCTCTTTCTGCATCTTTTTTTTTATCAGAAGTCCCAGTAGCATCTATATAAACAATCATTGTTATTTTTCAATAAAAAGAAAAAACAATTATAAAAAGAGAAAAGAATAAAAAATAAAGAAATAATTTTACAATTTCCATAACCAGTATCAATTGGCAATTCTATTCTTGCTGTATAAGATTTTTCTCTTGAAATTGATTGTTCTTCAAAAGTAAATTCCATATCATAGCCATGATGTTCCATCCAATTCTTCAAAACTTTTCTAGGATCTTTCATAAACCAAGCTATAGATTTGTTTTTTTTAAAAAAAATTATTAAATTTATCAAATTCAATTTAATTTTGAATCTTACCATCTTCAGAAGTATCTAAAGGTTTAGCTTCGAGAGAATATCCTAAATTATCATTTTCAACTACATCTTCTTGCATTCCCCTTTTTTTTTGAATTATAAGGTTTTCAACAATGAATAAGAATATCAAATTTTTTAAAAAAAGGGGAGAAACCAATTAATTCCATTATCTTCTTCCTCTTCAGGTTGATTGGAAAACTCTTTAATTTGTTCAATTGGAACATATTCTTTCACTTCTTGTTCATGTTCTTGAGGACCTTGAACAATAAATAAACGAGTACTTTCACCAAATTTTATTACACTTCCAACTTTTAATCTAACAAATTTCCTTTGGGGAACTTTCATCTTATTAATTATTGTACCATGAGTACTTGATAAATCATACAAATAAGCTCTTCCTAGAAAAGGAGATCAAAAGAAGAAAAATAATTCGTTTGAAAAATGGAAACACTTTTTTTAAAAAAAAAATTCCTCACCATCTTCACCAAATTGTAGGACAGCATGATACCTTGAAATTGACTTTTATTGATTTAAATAAAATGAAAAAAAAAAAAAAAAAGAAAGGAAAAGAAAAAGAAAAAAATGAAATATACTTGATGCTCCATAGGAATATCACAAATTGGTAATCTACCTAATTAATAGAAATCATCAATATTGAAACAAAGAAATAAAGGAATTTTCTTTCTTTGTTTTTTACCTATTACATAATAATCTTTAGTTGAGATATCTACTGTTCCAATTATTGTTCCATTTTTCAAAATTTCAAGAGTATAATTATATTTACAAGGGGCTCCCCATTGTGGTGGGGTGTAATTTATAGCAGGAAAGTCATTTGAGACACTCTCAATTTTTTTTTCCTGGCTACTTTTTTCATTTTCACTTGGTTGAGTACCTATTGGTGCTTCATTTTCTTGAGTAATTTCCTTGGATCCACTTGGTTCGTCTTGTTCAATCTATAAGTATTTGAATGATATCGATTAATCTTAAAAAATACAAGAAATCAAACCAAAAAAACAAAACTAAAAAAAAAAGAAAAAAAAAAAGAAAAAAGAAATCAAATCAAATCAAAAGAGAAAATGAAATGAAAATAGAAATGAAAGAAAAAGAAGAAGAAGAAAGAAAAGAAAAGAAATCAAAAAGAAAATCAAAAAATGAAAAAAAATGAAAAATGAAGAGAAAAAGAAGAAAAACAAGAAAAGAAAAAAGAAAAAAGAAAAAAGAAAAAGGACAAAGAAGAAAGAATGAAATAAAAAAAGAAAAAGGAAAAGGAAAATGAAAAGTAAAAGAAAGTAAAAGAAAGGTGAAGAAATGTTGTTACTGGGAGGGGTTTTGCAAACGGAACAGCAAAATCCGCCATTTTTTTATTTTTTTTTTTGCTCTTTTCCAAACAAAAAAAAAAATTCTTTGCGAGATCCACTCCCAAAGTTTCAAAGGTATCATTTTCTTCTTCTTCTTCTTTTTAAAATTTTTAGAGACCTCAAATTCATTCTCTTCATGATTTCTTCAATCACTTCATGGTCAATCAATCAAGAAATTTTGAAGAAAATCAGTAAAATAAAGGCTAAACTCAAAGTATTCTAGTAATTTTTTTTTTTTTTTTGAAAAGAAAAATAGATTCAAAGAGATTGGATTGAAGGATAACTTGGAACTAATTAATTTTTGAAAACTGGAATCAAATGAAAAGACAAAGAGAATCTGAAGATAAGGAAGAAATCAAGAAACCTTTAAAGTATTTTGATTACAATGCAACAACACCTCTTGATCAGACTGTGATTGATGTAATTGCAACAAATTTGAAGGATTCTTGGGGGTTTGATTTCTTTCTTTTTTTTTTTGAAATAATTATCAAGGAATCAATTATAAAATAAAATCAAAAAATTAGAAATCCAAGTAGTTCTCATGTCTTTGGTAAATTCTTCAGAAAAATCATTTGAATAATTTTGGGTGATTTTTTTTTTTTTTGGATCCATTTAGGAAAAGCTGCAAAGGAAGTGATTGTCCGTGCAAGAAATCAAGTAGGACAATTAATCAGTTCAAAACCTGATGATATTCTTTTTACTTCAGGTGGAACTGAAGCAAATAATTTAATCTTCTATTCAATATTAAAGTACTTTGAGGTTGGTTAAAAATTTTTCTTATAACTAAAAAAAAAAAAAAAATTCATTAAATTTGATGGATATTTCATCCTTAGAAACCCCATATAATAATATCAAGTATTGAACATGACTCAGTTATGCTTCCTGCAAAAAATTTTGAAAAACAAGGAAAAATTAAGTTAACAATTATTAAACCAAATAAATATGGTTTTATTGAGCCAGATCAAGTAGAAAGGGAACTTACTTCTGAGACATGTTTAGTTTCTGTAATGTTAGCAAATAATGAAACTGGTTCATTCAATTATTTATTTGACAATAATAGTAGTAATAATCAATTGCTTCATTAGGAATTATTCAACCAATTAAAGAGATTGGAAAAAAAATTCAATCCTATCAAAACACTCACAATCAAAAAATTTTCTTTCATAGTGATGCTGCTCAAGTATATCTCGTTTAAACTTTATCGAAATCCCAAAAAAAAAAAAAAAAAAAAAAACTTTTCAATTTTTTTAGGCACTTGGAAAAATTTCTGTTGATGTAGAAGATCTTCAAGTAGATTATCTTACAATTGTTGGACATAAATTTTATGGACCAAGAATTGGAGCATTATATGCTCGAAACTTAAAAAGTGAAAAACCTCCAATTTTACCTTTATTTTTTGGAGGTGGTCAAGAAAATTCATTTCGTCCAGGGACTGAAAATACCGCAATGATAGCAGGTTTAGGTCAAGCATCACTTCTAGTCTCAACAAATCTTCAAAAGTATCATGATCATATGAAATCAATGCGAGATTATTTTGAACAACGTTTACTTCAAGAGTTTGGTCAAGTATATTTTATTGGATAGTTAATAATCATATGTGATTAATTAAATTAAATTCCTTTTCTCATAGCAAGGAGTTTGTTTTAATGGAAAACATGAGGGGATTTGTGATAGAATCCCAAACACAAGTAACTTTTCAATTCTTTGTGGTATGGAAGGTGGAAAAATATTAAATCATGTTCATAATTTTGTTGCTTCTTTGGGTGCTGCTTGTCATTCACATAGTTCAACCAGGTGATTATCCCAGATATTTTTCTTCTTCTTCTGATTTTTGAACTCATTTTTTCATATATAAAAAAGTGTTTCTCCAATCTTACTTGAAAGTGGTATCAAACAAGAAGTTGCAAAATCTGCGATACGATTTAGTATAGGAAGAGAAACAACGAAAGATGAGGTGATTGAACTTTTGATATTGAAATAAAAACTAAATCTAATCTCCAAACTTTTCAACTCCAAATATTTAGATTGATGAAGCTGTCCAAGAACTTGTAGAAGTAGTTAAAAATTTAAAGTCAATCCAAAAATGATATTTATTAATAATCCATAAAAAAAATAATATAATTTGTATTACAAAAATCCTCCTCCAGAAAATTGAGTATTCATTTTGCTTGCTTTTTTTTTTTTTTTTTTTTTGAAATTTT
>Ga0209960_1003283_pt1 | contig 14328 bp, 14 predicted proteins | sample ThiBiot_500_plan_2_FD_183947 | JGI IMG/M metagenome (GOLD analysis project Ga0209960, IMG submission 183947) | Wastewater bioreactor microbial communities from Cape Town, South Africa - Thiocy_expt_500_plan (SPAdes) | ecosystem: Engineered > Bioreactor > Thiocyanate-remediating >... | reverse complement strand
TTGGCTGGTGGCTGATTAGACATATGTTCTATTTTGTGTTCGGGATTATAAAATAAACGACCTTCATTTCAAGTCATAAAAAAAACAGATCATTAGTTTGATCTGTTTCAAAGTTGGCTGTTTAATCCGAAGTAAGCAATACGTATTTTTACCTGTTTTTTAATTTTTTCTTAAATTCTGTATAATAAAAAAGAGTACTACTGTTTAGTACTCTTTTTATAATTATCAATATGGTTATAGCAACGGCAATTTATTTTCTTTTAACTTCTCAAAAAATTTCGCCATTCTATAAATAATTCTCTGAAGTCTTGTAATGAACATGTGAAAGGATACAAATTTTGAGCATCCTGATTCCAGTATTCTATTCCATTTGGTTCAATAAATGCAATACTATCTTGACTATTAGTAACGCCATTATTGTCGATTTCATTAAATCGCCCAGCAATAGCCAAATCCAGGTTTTCAATTATTTCATTCAAAATTTCAGGGGATCTAATATGTGATACATGAATCATATCCCAATCTGTCGTATCAGCATATTTTATAATCTTAGCTTCAAAGTTCTTTTTTACTAACTTAATACCACGTTGTTGTAATATTCCCATATTTTATTTATAGTATTCAACATTTTCAATCTCCGAAATTTTAATTACTTTGTAAGAACTGTCGCCAAGCCTCTACTACTATTTTGAAATCGGAAGTAGGCAAAACAAAATTAGGATTTACATTATTGTTTTGTTCCCATGCATCAATATCTTTATATATTTTAGTTTGGGTATTTGTAATTATAAGCATAATACATACTCTGTGTTTGCCCACCAAATACTCATAATTGTTGATCTTTAACTAAAATGAATCACTTTCCTGTAAAATAATTTTTATATTTTATGGTTTGTAGAAAAGCTATCCATTCTTGTAAAATTTCTATTACATGAGTAATTGGGATTTCAAAATTATGAGCAAACCTTAATCTAGGAGGTGAATTTAGAATTATTGCTTGAGTTTCATTATTTCCTTCAACAGTAACAGGATAATCTTGTTCTAGTGTATAAGGTATATCATCTGTAATTATCCAATTATTTATTTCATCAATAATTGATTGTGAATATTTTGCACCTCCATGGAGAAACTTAATAAAATCCGGATCAGAAATCATTGTACCGTCGAGATTTTTATCTGATATTATAAGAGGTTCTGGCAAGTAATTTTCCAGATTAACTACCGTGAAATTTAAGTGGTATTGCTTAGCTCTGTTCATATAATTATTAATTTCTTAAAGTTCAAAAACACTAAATCAACATATTTGAAACACTACCAAATTTCTTATGTTTGCAAAAAAGCCAACCATTCTTGCATCAGTTCTTTCCAAACTTGTAATGATATTTGATAATTATGTGAAGATATAACGACATTAGGCGGAACAATAGTTATCCCAAAATCATCGGTTAAACTATCTGGATGGTGATAATCATCAAAATATTGTCCAACTTGGGCATTTTCTATTTCTTCTATAATATATTTTGCATTATATTTATTGTAACCTTCAAGAATAGTAGCAAACGTTTGAGGTTGACCTTCTTGAGTAGCGTCACAAAAATGGAAGATTATACCATCAATTGTGGCTTTTGAAAATGATAAATTAAATTATGATTTTATTGATATATTATTTGACCAAATAATCCCGCCAAGCTTCTACAATTTCTTTAAAATCAGAAGTTGGTAACTCAAAATCTGCTGTAGGCGAGTTTTGATTCTCATAAAACTTGTCTTGGTCGTCATATATTTTTGTAATATGAGGGCCAATAATTGACAATTGCAAACCTTGAGTAGGATAAAAAATGTCTCCATCAAGAGGATTAGTTATAACGTCATCTATACTTTCCAATAATTGCTTTGTAGCACTCAAATCATAAAAAACATTTATAAAATTTTCCAAAAATTTATTTGAAGAATTAATAAATTTATAATTGGTATTAAAAATCTTCTTAATACTAAATTGTATTTTGTATTTTGTATTTTGATAAAATATCCATTTAACAAAATTGTATCAGAATCATTTTCCCCTGCTTATTAAATAATCTCGCCAAGCCTCCACAATTACCTTAAAATCTGAGGTTGGCAACTCAAAATCTGGTGTGTGGTTAGAATTTTCATAATTATCCATTTCATCATAAATTTTTGTAGTTGATTTTTTGATAACAGCAAGCATCATACTTTGTGCAGGATAAGTTATATTTGAATCAGAGTTTGCTAGTGCGTAGTTTATAGCATCTAACAACTGATTTGCTCGATTAGCATTATTGGCTTCCCAGATAAAACTGTCTAGCGATTCACTTATAGTATCAATAAATTCATATTCAGTATCAAAAAATATTTTGAGACCAAATTTTACCTTATAATTCGACAATATACTCATATAATTAGTTATTTGGCCAAGCCGTTATTATTTCATTAACATAATCAACATTAGAATTACTATTTCCCCCTTTTATACATATGGTAATTTGTTTTGCATCACTCATTTGTCCAATATACTTATTTTTTGAAACAAAATATTTTGTACTATAGGCTAATGCAATATTATCCAATAATTCTTCTTTGTCCCAATCCTGCCGGAACATATCATTATCTATATATTCTTGGAATACATTATTATTATATCTGCCTTTTTTGTAAAAACTTCCATTGTGGAATATTTCAGCATGTGTTTTTGCATATCCTCTATAGTCTTTAGAGATAATATTCACTATTTTACCAAATGAATTTTGTGTTACACCTACCCCAAACATATGATGTAATCCACCTGTTGTCATATTTGTACTGAAAAATTTAACTTCTCCCTGAAAAATATGAATGTTAAAATTATGGTTAATAGCCGAATTTAAAAATTTTCTTGCTCTTAATACTTTTGTAAGTTTTCTATATGGTTTTACACTATCCTTGATATCTCGCCATATATCAATTAAATCATCTTCTAAATTTAATTCTTTTAATATAGTCGGATATTTTTCAAAATCAAACATAAATGCTATTTTGTCTTCATCATTCGCAAATTTAGATACTTTATTATAAATATTAGGATGTGTATGTTGTATACTATTTAAAAAATTTAAAACAGCAGTATCCATATCTGCGATGTCATCAATAAATTTTTTACCTGCAGGAGGAAAATCGTCAGGAATACCAACTTGTTTTAATTTTCTTGCAGATTTACGCAACATATAACCAGAAATAAAATCAGTTCCTGCTGATGCCAACTGAGCCCAAAATAAAACTTGGTCAAGAGTCCTACAAAATTCATATTGTGGATTGCTTGGTACTTGTCCATTTTCAGAAGAATCATTGACATTTACTTTTACAGCACTAATATAATTTTTACAACCATTAGTATAATATTGTAATATTATTGAAGCGATTGAAGAAGTCAATTCTACAAAAGCTGCTGTACCAGATAATGCTTCCAAAACAAGTATTCTTTCTGAAGCAGGAAGAACTTCTCCTATTGCCAATCTTCCCAGTTTGGTAAGATGTCTAAAATGTCTGAGCTTGCTGAGATTACCAATTCCCGTAAAAGTAAGCGCAACATCTATCGATAATCCTAAAGCTGTCCACATATCTTCATTATCCCCAAAGTCATCCATGTATTTAAGATAAAATAATGGGATAATATGGCGTTTATCATTTGCTGTTCCTTCTAAGGATATTGCAGGTAGCTTAACTGCAATATCATCCTCTTTATATTCTTTTAGAGAAATAGCTGTATAGAAATCATAGTTTCCTATATTCACAAAATCTTTTTCAGGAACAACCTCACCCGATCGATCTGTACGATAACCAACAATTTTTTCTTCAAATACTGTAATCGACTTTGTATTAAAATCAAAATTCATGTTATCTACAAAGAATCCAAAATACTTTTTAGAATCGTAATTTAAAACCAGTGGCTTGTTATTATAAAAAGTATTGTAATAATTCCTCGTAGTTGCTGGATCATTATTAGTTAAACTTAAATCCTGAGAATTGTAAGGATTAAGAGCAGAAACATACCAAAGAGAATAAAGCCTATTCATAAATTCTCTTCTATTATTTTTCCCAAACAGGAAAATCCTATCATTTATTTTTTTATACAATAATTCTAAAAGGCTAACTGTTTTACCACTTTCTACAAAGCTCTCGCTCTGTAGTCTAAATAAAAACTGCAATGCATCATTTATTTGTATTGATTTCACAATTTTTATAACTGTATCTTCTCTTGACTCGTAAATAGAATTGCCCGCAAAATCTCTTAGAATTTTAATTTTTGTATCTAGATCTAAAAAATTAACTGCATCATCTGGGATAATACTAACTAGATATTGTAACCTAAGATTACTTTGTTTTTTTGTAAACTCAGGTGTCCAATCTGACGGATTCGGAGGCGCCAGCGCTAACCCAAACATGTCTTCTTCTTTTTTATTGTAAGCTACACTTACATAGATACTAATTAACGCATTATAATAGTTTTCAAAAGGAGTATAATAACCACCATAAAACTGATCATTCTCAACTATAGGAAACAATTCTAATGCATTATCATAGTCGCGATATCCCCAATCTACTAGTAATCTTGCAATAACTTTGTCAATTCCTGATAGATTGGGCAAAGTATCGATATATGTTCTAATATCTGTATTGCCAGGAATCGTTTGTTTTACAATATTATGTAGTTCGGAAATTGGCTTAATTGCTAGCTTCTCTAAAACATCTTTATAGATACTCTTTATTCTCCAACATATTCTTACCATTCCTATGTAAAGAATTTTTTTAGAAGAATCATCTACCGTGGAAGGAAGAGATGATATTTTACTACCTAGATTCTTTTTAAAAAAGTTACTTTCATTTTTACCATTTAATTGCTCAGTTTTATCGTCGAAAGTTTTTATGCAATAATTAGGGCTATTAACATCTGTATTAACTGGTGGATATTTGGCTGAATCTGAAAAATCAATTCTAAGATCAGTGATTTTAAATTCACATTTAAATCTTATAAAATATTTTGTATAACCATCGGTTTTATCGTGATCTGGTGATGTTTCTAATTTTTCGATACTAAATAGATCTCCAACTTTTGCTTCTTGAAAATTAGAATCAAACCAAAACTGAAGGTCAGTAATATATTTATAGTTATAATAATCTTGTTCAGAACCAGAATATTGTGTATATCTATCGTATTGTACGAAACCTACAACTAAATCATTTTTTTCTTGATCTCCTTTCAAATAACTATTTTTATCTATAAATAGATATCTCGTATCTCCCATATGGAATTCACATAGCATTCCAAAAGTATTAAACACAAGACGTGTTAATATATAAGTATCTGTTTTTAACCTTATAAGTTTTTTATTGGGTGTTAAAGCAACTATATTCTCCATAATTTAATCATTATAAGTTTCATCTTGTGTATATACTTTTATGTTTGAAATTTTTGGCATCCATTTACTATATTCTTCACTAGCAAGAACCATTTGATCTATAGTAGTTACATAAACTTTAGTAGCTGGTTCAAAGAATTGTAGATCACCGTTTTGGTTTTCACCAATCACACACAAACTGTATTTTCTATATTGTGTTCCCTCTGAAGAAATATAATAGCTTCCCTCATCTTCCAATTCATTTTTAAAAAAGAACTTTGGATTATTTAAAGCAATACTTCTAAGGCTATTATTTTCATCCTCTGTAATACCAAGTATCTTTTTGCTAGGTAATGTTCCATCTTCCACATGCAAAGACAAACCAATATTAGTAATGCCGTCACTGCCTGTAAAGACTTCGGTTTGCAGATAATAGGGTTTTTCTGGCTTGTAGAAGTTGTTTTGTTCCTTACTAAATGATAACGTTCCGCTGTTGCTGTTATCACTATAGGCGGAACGGCTTTCAAAGAAAGAACCCGTATTTTGACGAATATTGTTCAGAAGAGTTTCGTAAGTAAACCTTTTTTCTGTCTCGTCATTATCTTTTATAATTAAATCTTCCACCCTTTTAGTAGTTACAGTTGCAATATCTTGTCCGCCTGCTTTATTTTCAAAATTAATGAGAAGAAGATTCTGATCGATAACATAATAAAGTTCTGTATTTGATTTAGCTTTCATTTTAGGCTCAGCATCAATCAATCCAAAGACATCATCTATATCTTTCATATACCTCGTAATCTCTTCCTGTGTTTCAGGATCTATTTCTTTAACAGGAAGTTGAGCTCCTTCATAAATGAGCTGTACAAATGACGATATTGATTTATTATCGGTAGTCTGGGAAAATGTAAAGCCAAAATCTTTCGTATAATTATCTGTACTATCTTCTTTTAAAAGATTCTGATTTCTTAGAAAATAATCTTCATGTTCTGTAGTACTATCCAAAAATCCCATTTTAACATACATCCCAGCAGAAGTATTGTTATCCGTAAACAAACTACACTTTAATGATGATACATTTACAATCTCTTCTATCGGCCAGCCTTTACTCCCAAACTTTTTCTCTGTCATATTTTCAGATGTTGTCCCTATCGTGAAATTATTAACAGTACCATCTTTTTGATAGTTTCCATAAAAATTATAAGAGCACTGTCTGTTGCTTTGTACATATAAATAGACTGTATTAATAGTGGTAAACTTTGAAATAACATTATAAATATCTTCTGTACTTTCCAGAACCGAATCTTTACCAACCCTAACTTTTCCTTTTCCCTGAATATGTAAACCGTAAAATGCAGCGACATCTATAAACCACGTTGCCGATTCTCTAATGAGTTTCTTCTTGAAAGTGTTCTGTTCTGTCGCCGGGCCCAATACATAATCTGCCGATCTAGCAAATCCCAGATTTAATTTGATGGGATTAGGATCTTTATCTACTGTAAAAACGACTTCATTAAGAATGATATCAATTCCCAGAACTCCATTGGCATTGCCTAGATAAGTCCCACCCTGAATCAGCGGTAATTCAAAAGCAAATCTTTGCGCTTCGGGTTCATTGTAACACACCTATTATGATCTTCAATCATTTAAACTATATTCTTTATTCAAAAAATAACGAAAGCAGGGTTTACCTGCTCTTATTTTTATGTTTTGTAATTATTATTCTATCTCATCTTAATAAGTTAATATTAAAATCAATTTAATCACTAAGGTTGGTACATCACCATATATTTTTTTATTTTAAAATAATTTAAGGATAGACTTTTTAAAATTTCTTGTCCGAAGAAATCATAAATCTAGCAAATCAATAGCAAATTTCTCTTTTATCATATTAATTATTCTTTTGGAATTATGTGAAAAATATCCAGGATTATCTTCTTTTTTACTGTAATCCAAAATAATCGACGCAGTCTCGTATTTTTTATCAAAAAAAGTAATATTGTTTATTATTAATGATTTTAAATCATCATCAATGTTGAACTCAATAGAATATTTTTTTTCTTCATAATATTCTAACATATAAATATATATGTATCCTAAAATTGTTGACAATTCAAAAGGGGTAATTTTCCCTTTAAGCATTTTTTTTATCCTTTTTAAATTGCAAAAGCATTTTTTCATTTCCACAAATTAATTTATATTCTAAAATATCAATAGATGTTAAAGAAATGTTATGCATATTATTTCTTTCTCTGTCCACATATAAGTATCTGCCCCTGCCAAAGAAAAAATCTTCCACTTCAAAATTTTCTATAGCCTTCTTGTATTTATTTTCCATAGTCTAAGGGTATATTTTTCATACTCATTTATAGTAATCTAAAAAATCTATTTCATATCTATCTTTAATCAGCTGGATCATAAATTCAACATTATTAACATTATATGGATTATCCCTTTTTACATCAGTTGAAGAGCGATTATTATTTGAACCATATTTATTTCTAAATTCGTTTAACTTGTTTTTTATGGTTTGTTTTAAATTTTCAGAAAGATTCCACTTATATCTTATTGTTTTTTCAATGACGCTACGATTTATGTATATATATATATATTGCATCAATGAACTCAAATCAAAAGGTGATATATCTGTAGTTATAACTTCAATTAAACTCTTATCGAGTTCTTTTGTCATTTTATCATATCCATAATCATCAGCATATTCTAGTAAATAGTTAAAAGATTTGGAAACATCGTGATCAGGATAATTCATATCTTTATCATGATGTTCAAAATATTTGCCTTTACCTAACAAAAATTCATTTACTTCTCCTCTTGATATTGCTCTTAAATATTTATTCATTTTAATTTATGGATATATTTTTTTTACGTTGTTAGTACCAAAGAAAGACACAAAAGTATCCCAATTTTTGTTATGAACAACCATATTAGCATTTGTAATTACAGCTTCTCTTGGTCTAATTACCTGCCCTACGACAGTTATATTATCAATAGTTGGCAGGATACCTGCTGGCTTAAAAAAAGCAGCATAAACACCAGGTTCATTTCCAGTTGGCATTGTATATAAAAATCCTTTATCAGCTTTCACATAAACAAGAAATATCTCATCATCAAGATTAAATTTATTTGGATTAACTTTTAAATCATCTATCAGCTGTTTGATATCTTTGCCACTATAATCAAAATTAGCCAGTGTTTTTTCCATATCCCCAGAAAAACCTGCAAATTTTGATTGTTGCAATTGTGTATATTTGTTTTCAATACCAACAATTTCTCTTTTTGATATAAAGAAAGCTACTTGCTGTGTTTGCAGGTCTGCCATATATTGAGATAGCATATTAGGCTTTATATACTGATTAAGAGGAGGGAAAACTCCATATGTTTGTTTATAAGCAATAATCCATTCGTATGTTTTATCATCTTGCAACATCAATTTTAGTCGTCCTAGATAATCATCCAACTCATCTACACTTCTTGCTATGTTTTTATATATAACTTCAAAGAAAGGTTGCATAATTCTACGAAGATTGTTATTAAGTGTAAAATACTGTGTATAAAATGTTAATTTCGAATCTAAAATTAAACTTCTTTTTGTAATTAACTCAATAATATTAGTTGCTCCATAAAAACCACCATACACAATATTCATCCCAATTGTAACAGTTGTTAAAAAATCACAAGCATTTAAAAAAGCTTGTCCATTTGCACCAGATTTAGCAACAATCTCCTCTCTTACTCCCGGCATATTAATAGAGAGATTTACAATCGCCATTACATTGTCAGTCGTTGCCAAAAATCCTCCAATTCCTGATGTAGGAAATACGGGTGCAATTCCTATAAAACTAGCAGCCAACATCTGAGACATAACCTGATATGTCAACTTTGCATTATTCATTAGATACAGATTGTATGCGCATAGTGCAGGCATATACCCGAACCTTACATATTCACTGGTGCTTTTGGGATCTTGATTAGCAAAGTTCTCCGGTCTGGCAAAAAAATGTTTTAAAAACTTGTCGTAGTTATCAATCTTAGAAACCTCACTTGATTCATCAACGATATAAACTTTAACTATCTCAAAAGAATTGAAGTTTTTTATATCAATAAATGGCGGTATCTGTTGAAGACCTGTTCCTATACGGATGTACTCACTGCTTGGTGGATTGATAGAAAAAGCCCTGTAAGAGAAATTTATCTTGGTATAATCCTGAGTAGAAAAAGGATTATCAATTACCATAGAGGTTTCTGCTCCCAGATTCATAATACCAAATTTTACTGCTAAATAATTGGTACAAATTGCAAACGTATTTGCATCATTTGCTAGTTTATGGAATAACTCCCATTTACCAGTATAATTCTTGTAAACCTCCACTTCTTTTGCACCTATAGCTTCAACCTGATTTATAGAAATTATGTTTTGAGACAATTTTATTAATACTGCATTATATTGAGCAAAATAATCACTTTCAACAATGTACTGCAAAAAGAAATTCCAAAGTCTGGAATTCAAGTCAGTATTCTGGATCTCGTTATAAATTTTAATTGCATCCTTCTTATTATTATTGTTCAATAAGCCTATTATAATCTCGGGTGACAAATCAAAATCATCAAATCTTTTTAATATTGATAATTTTTCCTCAGCATTCATTTCAAATTCAAATATTCTAGGATCATAAAGGCTTAATGAAGAAATATCACCTAATTTAGCTTTTAAAACAGCATGGCTAAAACGTTCTCTCCAAGTCCCAGTTGTGAGGGCATCCCCCAAAGGGATATTCATAAACTCTTCAAATTTGCTTTTTGAATCGCCATCTATCTGTATAACAACCGAGTAAATATGCCCGAAAAAACCTCCAATACTTACATTCGAGTTAAAAAAAGCTTCTTCAAATTGTTTATTTTCCACTGGTAAGCTATTGAATTGTTCCGAGTGAAAAATGTAGACTTTGTCTTGTGAAGGATTGTTGGTATTACCTGATAAACTTTCTTCCATAGTCCCATTCCCCCATTTCATTTTTATATAGCAGTCTTCCTTTTCCTGCGGTTTGAAATAATTGATAGTCATCCGTTTTACCAGAAAAGTTTTACCTTCGGGTGTAGAGACTTGTACGTTACTATAATCTACTTGAGCAGAATTAGAAGTATGTGTGATAGTTCTTCCAAACAATGTATGATATTTCACATATTCCAGCAGATGAAGCCTGTTCGCAGGAATAATGTTAGCTAATATCAACGCACAAACTAAAAGAATTGCGTTCATTGGTCAAGCCGACGTTTATAGCAGCAACATCCCGACAGCCAGCGACGGATTAACTTATGATGATGACAGAGCGGCAGCGGTCTGGTTTATGGAAACTTTTCTTCCTGCGCATTCCGCTAGTGTTTCCGGGAATTATTTTTCTTTTCAGGATGTTGCAGAAGGTGCTGATATCAGCAACTATGATGTGATCTGGATTCAAAGCGATGGCGCAACTTACACAGAAAGACTAAATGAATGGCCAAGAGGAACTGTTGAAGGAAACGGTGATAAACACTGTGTCCTACGAGAAGCCGGATTCCAGTGGAACGGTCAATGCTCGCAGCTGGAAGATGATTTTATGTGGAAAATCAAGCAATTTTACAAATCCGGTAAAAAACTTCTTCTGGGAAATTTTGCAGGAAAAGGGCTTGAAGTTTTTGGTGTCTTTGATGGGCTTTCCAACCCTTGGGAATACAGACCCAACCAATCTTTCGGTGACACGGCTGCAAATCCGGCAAACACTGCCGGAGCATGGGGAACCAACTGGAGCGGAACTGCAACATCTATCCTTCTCACAGGAATAACAACCAGCTCAGTAAGCTGTACCAATACTTCGCAAAGCATCGAATTCCTTGGGACAGGAACGGAAAAGAAAAACAGAGCGCTTCAATACAATCTGAACTGGGGAAGAATCTTTGATGATGCCGGCGGTTCAAGCTCAACTTTGGCACAAAGAAGACAAAAGTTTCAAACCACACTTAATGCCGAGATTCTTCTTGAAAATTGTGATGGAACGGAAATTCAGGCTGCAAGATTCAATCCGAGAAATACAGGCGATGGAACAATTATATGGTATGGCGCAGGTGTTTACGACTGGTATGCACCGGGAGGGAGTAATCAAAATGTAAAAAAACTGACAGAAAACTCACTTCTCTATCTTGCCGGAGGAGAATCTATGCTTTCATCAACAGATTTGCAGGGAAAACAGAAAGTCGGCATATATCCAAATCCTGTATCAGCAATCCTCAATATCCAGGCAGATGAAAATGTGAGCAGCGAAATCTATGACATGAATGGAAGAAAAATTATATCTTCCGAATCCAAAACCATTCCCGTTGACAAGCTGGTTCCTGGAAATTATTCTGTAAAGGTAAAGACCGGAGCATCCTATAAAACCTTTAAATTCATCAAGAAATAAAATTGAATCTCAATTAAATCTTATTAATATTTTCTTAATTACTAAAGACAGCTTGCCAATCAGGGTGAGCTGTCTAAGTTTTCAATAATCAGAACTAACTATTTAGAGAAAAACATTCAGTATATTTGTAATAAGACTTATTCTATTTAAATGTTGACAGATCAATTTGGAAGGAGCATCAACTATCTCCGGCTTGCTATCGTAGACCGGTGTAATCTTCGGTGTACCTATTGTATGCCGGAAAACGGTCTTAGCTGGATTAAGCAAAATGAATTAATGACGGATGAAGAAATGCTCAGAATCTGTTCGGTATTTACAGAATTGGGAGTTGATAAAATCAGGATAACGGGAGGAGAACCTTTTGTCAGAAAAAATAGTATTGAACTTATCCAAAATCTATCGCAATTAGCCGGACTTACTGACCTCAGCATTACCACCAATGGTCTTCTCACCGAACAATATATCCCGCAACTTAAAAAATTCGGGATAAAATCTGTCAATCTAAGCCTCGATACCCTTGATAAAGAACGTTTTTTCAAAATTACACGAAGAAACAGTTTTGATAAAGTGATGAAAACGTTAGACAGTTTACTGCAACATCATATAAAAGTAAAAATCAATACGGTAGTGATGGAAAGGGAAAATATTGAGGATATTATTCCTTTAGTATCCCTTACAAAAGATCTTCCTGTTGATGTCCGCTTTATTGAAGAAATGCCTTTTAACGGTGGTAATAATGATATTTCCCTGAAATGGAATTTTGCACAAATTTACAACTACATCAAAGATCATTTCCCTGAAATACAAAAAACAGCTGATCCTAAAAGTTCAACGTCATACAATTATAAAATTCCTGGCTTTAAAGGAAGTATTGGAATCATTGCAGCTTATACCCGTTCATTTTGTGGAGACTGCAACAGGATAAGAATCACGCCTTCCGGTATTCTCAGAACCTGTTTGTACGAAGGAACCGGTATCAATCTGAAAGATGAAATCCGTATGGGAAGAACAGATGAAGAGCTGAAAAACATCATTATCAGCAGCATACACAAAAAACCGAAAGACGGTTGGGAAGCTCAGAAACTTGGTTTGACTGCATCTCAAATACATCAGTCAATGGCAACAATAGGAGGATAATTATGGAAATGATCAGTGTACAGCAGGCAGAAGAAATCATCTTTTCCCAGGTCAGAAATTTCGGAACAGAAGAAATTTTCTATGAAAATGCCTCAGGAAGGATTTTAGCGGAAGATATTCTGGCAGACCGTGATTTGCCGCCTTTTGACAGACCGACGGTAGACGGAATTGCCATCAGTTTTAATTCGTATGAAAAAGGATTGCGCAGCTTTACCATCAAATCTGTACAGGCAGCCGGAGAAGCACCACTTTCTATTGATGAAGACAATGAATGCATAGAAATTATGACCGGAGCGGCATTGCACTATTCAATGGATACTGTTATTCGTTATGAAGATATTTTGATAAACAACAATATAGCAATTATCAATATTGATATTAAAAAAGGACAGAATATCCATTTGAAAGGAAGAGATAAAAAAGCCGGAGAAATATTGGTAAAAGCCAATCAGGTCATCACTCCGTCTATTCTCGGAATTGCCGCATCAGTGGGGAAAACATTTCTGACTGTGAAAAAACTTCCCAGGGTAGCCATTATTTCCACAGGAGATGAAATGGTTCCGCCTGAAAATACTCCTACTCCATTTCAGCTGAGGCGTTCCAACGGAATTACCATACAGTCTGTTTTGGAAAAATACAGAATCAATGCTGACCGGCTGCATTGGAATGATGATTTTGAACTCATAAAAAAGGAATTGTCCCAATGTATCGACAATTATGATATTCTACTGATGAGCGGCGGGGTTTCTATGGGAAAATTCGATTACCTGCCCAAAGCCTGTGAAGAGCTGGGAATAGAAAAGCTCTTTCATAAAATAAAGCAAAGACCGGGAAAGCCGTTCTGGTTCGGAAAAAGCCAAAACGGAAAATTGGTTTTTGCATTCCCTGGAAACCCGGTTTCCGTATTCATGTGCCTGCATCGGTATTTTATTCCCTGGCTGGAAAAATCTCTGGAAATCCCGGAAAATCCACAGTATGCCGTTTTACAAAATGATATCGATTTTCCTTTTTCATTACAATATTTTGCCCAGGTAAAACTCAGTGTGAATCCAGCAGGACAATTAATCGCTGAATCAGTCGATACCAATGGTTCCGGAGATTTTTCCCATCTTGCGGAAACCAATGCATTCATAGAACTTCCTCCGGAAAAAACTGTGTTTAAGAAAGGGGAAGTCTATAAAATAAGGAAATATAATTTTTAATGTATTCATGACAAATTTTTCACATCTTAATAAAAAAGAACAGCCAGGTATGGTGAATGTAGGCAGTAAAAAGGTTACCCACCGAAAAGCAACTGCCAAAGCCACTGTGACACTTCCTGAACATATTCTGGAAGCGCTTCAAAA